>JACCED011553346.1_pt1 | contig 17340 bp, 9 predicted proteins | sample 7455021 | NCBI WGS metagenome assembly JACCED01 (sample SAMN15323456, study PRJNA562643) | freshwater metagenome | isolation source: river surface water | place: USA:Blue River Watershed | collected 2017-08-19 | reverse complement strand
GCTAGTAGCAGTTTTAATATTGAAACTAATGGTTCACTAGTTTCTGTGATCTAATAGAGCAAAGCTCTTGTCAAGAAAATTTTTAAACACCTCAGTGATTCTTGTATATTATATCACAGGGGCAGGCAGTTGTCAACATAAAAAATACCCAGCCACAAGGACTGGGTATTAAATTATCCACATAAATATATACAGGCCACAAGTTTTACTTGTTCGGGAAAATCGAACACTACTGATTCCCTGCATTTAGCTACAGTATAGTTACGTAGTATATCATCTTGTTGTTTCTGAGCTTTTCCAGGTAAAATACTGCTAGTAAGTAGATCTCCAGGCTCTAAGTTTCCACCTAATCCACAAACATTTATTTGTCCTTCCCCTAAACCATTTATAGCTATATGATTATATAGTTGAGAATCAGATATTAGTTGGTCACTGATAATCTCTCTACCATCACTGTCTAACCCGTCTATGTATGCAGATACTGTAGAAAAATTAAGAGGTTTTGGTGCTGCACATACAACGCCAACAACTCCTTTTTGGTTAATTTGGCTGCTTGGTAAAACTTTAGTTATAGTGCTAGATATACTATTTCTTTTTAATACTTCTACGTCTACGACAATGTCGCCTATTTCTGGCTGTATAGATTTTGATATACAAGCGTCGTGTGTGCCTGTAAAAGGACCGTAGTTTGTGCCTTGACCGTCCGCATAAAAGTCATAACCATTAGCAGCACCTATTAAGCCAGCCGTATTAGTACCACCACCACTCCCGTTTAAATTAACACCACGTACAGCGTGACCACCTCCGCCATTATTACTAGATCTAGCGTATAATGATTCGGCTAATGGATTAGTGCTATCAGCAAATACTGCATATCCTCCGCCAGCTCCTCCAGCCCCAGTTAGTTTAGTTGCACTAATTGTAGCTTCACTTGGATGTGCGCTTTCAGATTTTATTGCATTTGCTCCAGCTGCCCAACTACCACCATCATTTGTGGTCTTAACCCAAATACCTGTAGTGCTATACCCGTTTGCAATTAAGGCAGGTCCGCTTATGGATGTACCGGTTGTAAATATTCCACGACCAGTATACCCGCCGATACTAATACCAACCCCACTGTCAAGACCTGTGGCACCAGTTGTGATTTTAATCATGGCGGTATTATTCGCCAAATCACCTACCTGAATCTGAGTATTGTTATAGAATCCGCCTATACCGGTACCATTTGCAATTAAACCACTAACTTGGTTAGGAGCAACTGCAGTAGGCATCGATAGTATTTGATATGATGTTGGGTCGCTTTGTGATATGTAAGCATATTTTACGTAGTAAGGAGTAAGTGCCACAAGTCTTTCAACTTGTGGCGTACCGCTTAATATTATGTCAAAAGCATTTCCGCTATAAGCAAGGTTCACACCGTCATCCGGCGTGAACCCTGCTGTTGAGCTTAACCATACTTTTACCATTAGTAAGTCGTTGCGGTATGGATTATCTAGCTTTAGTATTAAGGAATTAATTCCAGAGGTTAGTGATGCCATATTAAATATTAAAGTATAAACAAGTTCCAATAGCAGACGTACTAGAATAATTTCCAGATATGTCCACCATACGTACCGCAACAACATATTGCGTAGTTTGTGAGCTTTCAGCAAGCTCAATCCAGTATTTTAAACTACCGCCAACTACCGCAGTATATTTTCGTAATACAAAATATATTCCAGTATCGTTAGAGTAACTAACACCACTGCCGGTTAGTCCTAAAACTGTTCCGGTACCTTGTAGCTGTATCATATCCCCTGCATTTACTTTGGCGAAATCAGACAAACTTGACAGTTCCATGGCATTATTTTGAACACTTGTAACTGTAACTAACGCCTGAGGGTCTAAACGTAATCTTGCCTGAACGCTTATACCAGTCTGAGTGGTTAAGGTTCTGGCTGCTAGTTTTGTACCCATAGGGCTTGTAAAATCTAGTAGATTTACGGAAGCTATAGAGTCTTGTGTCTTTATACGTTTAACGTAACTAGGCGGATTTGCGCTCCAGAAATCTGTGTACGCTGTCAACTCACCAGAGTAAATTCTAGATACTTGATAGTCGTAGTATGCAAAATCTGAAGGTTTAGTTGGTAAAGTTTGAGTTAAACCTAAGTTTAATTGACTTTGATTAACTGTAGTACTAACCGCAGAGCCCGACATACTAGCAACAGGAGCTAATACAAACATTGTTCTAGCAATCTCTGTACTATAGTTGCCATCGTAGTCTCTGGTTCTTATATGGTAAACAGACATATCTCCTTTGCCTGTTACCTTTAGTTCTCCTGTAGGACTTCCAGCACTTGTTAATATGCTACCGCCCTGACTTGAAGATATAAAGAAATTAGTACTATTTACTACCGTATGTACATAATAAGTTACGCCTTCTTGCACTCCAGGATAGTTACCGCTACCATTAAATACTAAAGGCATACCTGCATACATTCCGCTAGTAGTTACACAGGTTATCAGCCCGTCGGTTTGAATATCTGTGCACTTAGTTGCAATAGTTCTATATCCATAGTATGCAGGTAAACTTAAGCTGAAGTCTTGTACTCCCACAGTTACTAACTCATATACAGTTCCATACACGTAACCAGTACCTGTATTAGTGTCGTTTCCTGTAGCCTTAAATACAGTGCCCGCAGTATTTGCAGCTGCACCTATTAACGTAAAGTTAGTACTATTTTGCGATACAATTATGTACCATCTGTCAGCTACTAGTTGGTTTGCAGAAGAAGGTGTTTCAGTATCGGATATCCATACTTTGTTACTTCCGCTAGTAACTTTTCGTACTATATAAGGGTATTTGCTTGTTAAGTTGCCAAATGTTGAAGTATCAGAACCGTATATACCAATATAGTTTCCAACAACTAAACCTGTAGTGCTAGATAGTACTATACTATTATCGTTTAAAGAATAGCTGACTGTGCTAACTGACTTAGTTGGCGATATTGCTGCTGGCATATCATCTAAGTACTCTGAAGTTGCTGTTGTCCACCTACCGTAGTCTGATGTTCCCCATGCAGCGTTTGAGTATCTTACTTCATAGTAGAAAAAGTCAACATCCGATACGTCGGTCCAATCTACCTTTAGCTTAGCTCCTGGGATGCTTATAGTAGATAAGCCTGTTACTCCACTTGGGGCACTGCGCTTACCTACTACTGTATGCTGTATAGGTGCTGACCAGTTACCACTTATACCTTCTGAGGAGACATATCTAAATCGTAAGTTATATGTTTGATCCTGCATTACACCAGTGATTAATACGCCGGCGTTATCAATAGGATATCTATCTAACGTATCGGACCATTCAGTATCTGTTAATAATCGTTTTTGTGCTTCAACATGTGTAATGTTCTGCTGTAATCTTGTAGCTGCGGAAATTCTGTCAATAGGCACACTTATTCTATATAAAAAGCTTGCACTACCTAATTTTTGCATAACAGTATGGTCACTAACAATATTCGTTGTTAGAGGAACTGGTACTGCCGTAATTACTTTTGCTTGCAGTTGTGGCGGCAAACTTACATTACTATCAAACTCTGGTATAACCTCTGAATCGCTTGCAAATATACTTGGAGCATAGTCTACTAAAGTAAGGCGTGCACTTAAATTATCAGTAGGCTCTACTGATAACACTAACATATCTACAGACTCGGCATTGGCCGTACCTAGCATGATTAAGTCGTCAGCAGTTACTGCTGTGTCAATATTCACAGGAGTTGTATTACTACTCTGTGAGCAAATCTCAAGCGTAGTATAGCTACCTTCTGTTGCTAAATTTCTAACACTATATAGCAAGGATTCGCCGTACTTAGTACGAATACGTATAGAGTAAAATGTGTTAGCTTTTAAGTCCACTATTTCAGAAAGTACTAGTTTAGTACCTTGCACAATATTTCCACTAACTATTTCAGCAGGTATTACGCTATCAACTCTACCAGAGTATAAACCAAATTGTGGAACAAAATGTGTTACTTTTACTCTGTCGCCTCTAGTACAAATTAAGTGTTCTAAATCTACGTTTAGATTGTACTTCTCTGGTCGTAATTTTAACTGTGCTAAATGATACCTGGCGTGCTTAAATATGTTTGCTTTTGTAGTTATTCCAGGAAGTTCTAATGTTTCAAATAGTGTTGCATTTGAACTAGTATAACCATCATTATAAACAAACATCTCATCTTCTTGGTAGCCTTTTTCACTATTTATGAAATTAACTCTAAAAGCGTGTGGAAGTTGTGGGTAGCCTCGTACACCTTCAAAATCCCAACTATTGTGTGGAGTAAAGTGCTGTACAATTGTAGACTTTTCACGATCTACTACTACACCCCATCTGCCGTCATATAACGTTGGAGAAGCCCTGCCAGCTGCACACACATCTTTTAGCACTTCTAGTAGTGATTTTGCATTGGCAATAATTGCATCAAACAAGAAGCCTTTTGCTGCACAAAAAGAATACCAATCTGCAATAGCTGCATAATCTATTTGAACAATATTTGCCTTTGGATTAGCCTGAGACTCTAGTACAAATCTATATAAAGCTGCTGGGTTTCGGATAGCTCTACGTACCCACAATCTGCCGGAACCACTAGTAACATTAGACCCAGTACTGGCACACGTTATTGTAGTACTGCCACTAACAGTTGATGAGGTACTAACAGTGTAAATTCCATTCAGCGCAGACACAGAGCCTTCTATCTGTATTTCGCTACCTGCTGTCAGTTTAGGGTCTCCAGCGACAACTATTGTAATAATATTGCTTGTTCGAGATACACTGGTTATTGCAGTATCGGAGTAATCCCAGCCAAGGGTTTGTGCTGTTCCAGTAATACCTTCTACCTGGCCATTTAACTGACCTGTAGATTGCAATTGTGCAGACATCCTTGTTAAGACTATAGAGTTACCGTAGCTATCTTTTGGAGGATTATACGTAACAGTATTATTTGTATATCCTGTTACGTAGCTAAGATATACTTTATCACTATACTGCTTAGTACTACTCTTATTGCTATTAACTCTACGTGCACGCACATCATAATAGTTTCTGGCGACATCAAAAGATATTGTTTTTGTAAATGAATGCATAACAATACCGTTTTTAGTCCAAGTACCTGCCTGACCTACTCCATCTGTTAGTAGGGCTTTAATGCGAGGTATGCTCCCACCCAATATACGTATCTGTGCACCTGAAATAGGCACAGTAAGAGGGCTCGTTATGGAAGTAATTTTTTGATAGGTTCCTAGTGCCGGAACCTTATAATAAAAGTCCGCGTTTGGGGTAGTCACAGAAGCATTAGCTCGTTCGTCAAATAGCCGTATTATTGTGTCACCATACACTAATACTTTCCACAGTAGCTCATCACCTGTTTGTAATACAGGTATTACATTATAAACTGTATCCGTAAAACCAAATTGCTCTTGTTGTAATCTAAGCAGCATTAGTCCTTGAGGATTGGAGTCGGATAAATCACTCTTACTGCCCAACCTAATTTGTAAACTACCCTGACTATCAACTACTATATAATTCCATCTATATGTACGCTCTAATTCTGCGTCGTTATCTGTATTATAAAAGCTTTGGTCTATGTTGAATTCTTTTTGTGCAAAGCTTTCTGAGACTTCATTCCAAGTAGTTTCCCCGACAGCACGAATTTGTACTTCCACAGAAACTTCTGCGCTTTCAGTATTGCCATTAGTAGCATTGTTTGAGTACAAACCTTGTGGTAATGTTAAAGTTACACCAATTCTATCAACTTGTTGGGTATTAATAGTATTGGTAATCCACTCATTTGCACCAAAATAACTAGCCCAGTTATCAAAAGTCACAGGTACAGAAGTTTCTACACCTTCTCCGTATGTAACAATATCATAGTTCAGTGTAACTTGAGATCTATACGCGAACGTACCTGCTTGAGGAAAGGCAGTATTTGTGCTGTAGTACTCTGTATCGCCTATTGCGGAAGCTTGAAATGATCGTAACTCAAAAGTAGTATCGTCAAAGATTGACTCTACTATTAAATTGCTGTATGTTGCAGGGTTAAGAGTATTTTTAAATCTTTTTGCTACAGTAGTTGTAGTTGACGAAGTTATATCGCTTGTAAACTGTAGGTACTCATTGTCCTGTTCACTGAAGGTACCCCCAAATCCTATGCTTCTTGGTTTGGTAGGCGACCAGAAAAATACTAGCTCAAGTAAAGTACTTCCGGAGCGACGTAAGGTTTCTTGACTGTCTATAGGACCTACATTAGGAAACTCGTAAATATTATTTTCTAGCGGATTATCTGGCAAAAATGGCAGCTGATTTACAACGAAACTACCGGTAGTATATTTGGCTAATCCTTTATTAACTCTGATGTTACTTAGTCTGCCAACCCACTTACCAGTTTCATCATAGTCTATAGCCAATAGTGGAGCGCGTTCTGTATAATTTGTAGTATGATTACTTAAAAATGCTTCTTGTACGCCATTTAGATATAGTCTTAAATTATTACTACTATCACGGCTAATAGCAATGTGATTCCATAAATTGTTTCTAACGGGAGTAGTTCCCAACATTATATCGCTTTTAGTACCGTTTAATGTTCTAGTAAACGCTACTCTATCTGCCCCATCCGCTCCAGGAACAAGTCTTAAAGTGTACTTCTCTGTAGTACTCACATCTAAACCAAATATTGCCTGGACGCTCCTAGTATTTTTACAATTAAAATAACCTTCAATTGTAAATGTTCCAGTACCAAAAGCGATTACGTTTGTTAGGTCTGGATATGCAGATGTATTGTACCCTGTATTAAAATAGTATCCGTGCTGGCCAAAAAACTCAGAATAGTTGCCATATCTAGCAAATGGATCAATATCACCAACCATACCAAACAATTTAAAGCTGGTGGTGCTTCCTAAACTTGTAGGTATGGCGCTTTGTAATCCCGGGGAAATGTCAGTAAAGCTTAATCTAACTATTTGACCTACACTAAGATCGTGCTGCTTATTTTTTCCTTGACCGTCTACACGTATTTTTACATAGTGCTCCGGTAGCCCAGTAGTAGCATTAGTACCTTGTCTGAAAACTGCTTGAGATATACGCTGAGAATCAGCTGTTAGTTCGGTATTTATATTTTGTTGTACCGTATCTACCCCATACAACTTATTAAAAGCGCTATTCGGGTCTTGCTCTGCACTATGTGTTATCGCATAAGAAGAGTTCTCAAACGTTTCAAGACGTCGATCATTAATAGTCAAGTTGTCAACTTGTAGCGGGCCGTATCCCCAACATAAAATAGTACGTAAAATAGAAGAAGTACTAGAGCTGTCTATATAAGGCTGGGCTGCTACTGGTGGGGAGTATCTTACCCTGCCAAGAACCACAGGGATTGCACCATACTTATTTACTTGATTTGCTCCACCTGTAATATACTTTGAACTGTCGTTAAAAGATAAGATTTCTGATTTTGGCTGACGAACAGGAAATAGAGCGTCTAACAATAATGCGCCTGCTACGTTTATGCCCATACCTACAATAGCAGACTGTAAAGCAACAGTACTAGCTAGACTAGTACCGGCAATACTGGCAGTTGTAGCAGTGCCCCAAGTAGCCCCAGTTAAGCCCATGCTAGAGCCAACAAGGTATGGTGCCGCTAAAGCTGCAAACACGCTTATAGCTAACATTGCAAACAGTCTGCCACCAGATCCTCGACCAGGAACTACTCTATACTCTAAAAGCTGACCTGGTTGAAGTACGGTTTGTGACCAATCTACTTGTGCAACAGGTACTCCATCTACATAAACAATGTAGTCTAGTTGTAGGTCTTTTGGAAGTGCAAATTTAGTAGCAATCCCATCTACAACTTGCTGTGCTGTCATACCGCTGCTAACTACCAAATCTACTCGCGTAGTTTTTAGTGGGTTTGGTGCTGCGCTCACGCTTACTGCACTAGCAGCCTCGTACTCATAGTAACCAACTATTCTGCGCTTCCAGCGCGGATCATTTAGCTTCTCTATACCAACACTATCGTCTAATCTTGCGTGCAAAAAGGTATTTTGGTCTATAACTATGCCAACATGACTTGGGTAGCCCAAAATATTTAACAGCACCACACTACCCGGCTTAGGGTCTTGTAGCTCTTTCCAAGACTCTTTCTTGGCGGCAATTATTTCGGCATTTGTTTTATCGTCGTATCCTGAAAAGTATTCCTCTGTAAAACTTGGCAGTTCTATATTAAACTGCTCCCTATAAACAAGGCGAACTAATCCCCAGCAATCAATACCTGCTGTTGTTCTACCTTTTAGCTCGTAGGGTATACCTACATAATCATTCCACCATTCATGCTTCATCAGAATAATCCCGGAAAAGAGCTTGGTACAAAAGAGTGCGCTGGAAATGGTTCAGTGTCTAAACCATCCATTACCAATTGACCAGAAATTGAATCTTTAGTATACGTAGTGCTTGCCAACTTTAGCCCAGAAAAATCAGCTATAACTGTATCTGGTGCATTACTCATTACTAATTCTAAAAATACTGAGGGCGGTCCTGTAAGAGTACGTAACGCAGGCAATACGTATGCTGTAACGTCATACATAGTTATGCTTGCTCTTGGTAAACTACCATGCTGTTCATCTGGTAACAGAACTTGCATTGGCAGGTATACAAATTTTTCACTACGACTTATAGTGCCGTACAGTATGTCTTGTTGTGTTTCACCATCTAAGCTAACTGCAGGCGGCGTCGGAGGGTCTGCATCAGCTAAGTCTGGTAATCTTTGTAGATAGCTGTCACAAATTCTAATCGGCGTGGTTATACCACCGCCTGTAAGTGTCATTAGTAGTATAATATGAGAGTCGCTATTGGGAGATAGCAGACTTTCTTTTACAACATTACTTAAACTTCTTGCCATGTTAGTCCTTAAGGCAGTATTTCGGCTTGTATGGTTACATTATAGTATCCTGGAGCTATGTGAGATAGCTGATACAATTGGCCGTCACCTTGAGGTACTATTCGTACCTCAGAAGTAACAAGGGCACTAGAACTGCCGGCTAGCTGTGCTGCTTCAGTTAGTCGCGGATTTGGCAAATTAAACCTAAATACGCCTTTTATAGTGTTTAAAACAAAAGTTTCTAAAATAGATACTTGGGCTGCGGTCATCATATAGGTTAAATTTAAAATTGTTGGTCTTGTGCCAATTCTACGCTGCTTAGCAGGACCAGCTGTCATGCTAGTCCTGCTTATTAATATACCACCAGTTTCTGTAAAGCCTTTTTGTGGTAATTGCGGTAGAGTAGTAGGCCAATTTATGTTAGTTGCCATAAGTATTATCTCCTAATTGGCTGCTGTGGTAAGCCTGTTGCCATTCTTACTGCTTGATTAGATCCAGATCCATTGCGAAGCATTTCTCCAGCTACCATATCTGCTACTACTACTTCAATCTTGCGATTGCCCCTACTATCCACAGTTTCTTTAGCAGTTGCCTGCGTATTTGCTGCGTTATTGTTGACCACAACCTGTACATTGGCTTGAGGAGCATCAGCTCTAACTCCTAGGTTACCACTACTATCTCGTTTCAGTGGCATAATTGCTTCAGGACCTGCTTCGCCCATTAAACCTGTACCTTTGGCAAATTTAAACAGTGTAGGACTATCTACTATTGAGTTAGTGAATACGCCTCCCATAGCGTACTTGCTTACAGGCATTGCGTAGTCAAAAGCATTACCCTTTGCACTAACCATAGAGCCAATAGCTGTTACTGGATTAGACGTATCGGCTAATGAAACTGGGCTGCCAGTAAACGCTTTAATCCCGGCATTTACAAGTAAGGCAAGAGGACTGCTGCCAGTAGCTGTTGCTCGACCCATAGCTGCATTCCACAACTGTGACATTTGGAAGCGTAGTTCCATCTTTATCAGATCAGCAATTAGTGATTGAGTAAGATCTTTAAAACTGGTCTTACCAGTCATAACAAACTCAGCAATCTTATCACTAATACCCAAGAAACCTTCACCAATACGGTCAGTTACAGAGTTAAGTCTAAGCTCTTCATCTGTTAAACCTCTTAAACCGTTACGTATTTTTGCTACTGTGGCGTCGTATCGTGAGGTAGCCTGTTTAGCATCAGCATCTAATCCGGCTATTTCTACTGCTCTTGTTGCACGAATTTCTTGTTTTCTTTGATCTGTTACGTTAGGGCCTTCCGACTCGATATCTCTTCTAATCTCAGACTCTACCTTAGCTCTCCTAGCAGCAATATCTAATAGACTTCTTTGTTTTTCTATATTTGCGTCTTGTAAATCAAGTTCAAGTACTAGTTTATTATATTGGCTATCTGTTACAGTCTGTCTTTCTTTTTGTATTTCAAGCTCGCTTCTTGCCAAAGTAACTAAAGACGCATTATCGTCTAGTTTCTGCTGGCTGGCTCTGAGATCTGTTGTTGCGTTTAACTCTCTGGATTGAAAATCTTCAGTAGCCCTTATTTTTGCGGCTTCTAGAGTTAGAGATGCTGATTGCCCTTGTTGTGATAGTGCGGTTTGCTCAGTAGCTTGTGATGCTACTAACTGAATTTGTTCTGCGGCTGCATCTAGTGTGCCTTTTACTAGTTCTGCAACAGGACCATTCCGCATATTATTAAAGTCTTTTAAGTATTTACCGACAGTAACGTTTTGGCTGGTTTGAAGTCCCTGTAAAATAAGTTTTCTAGTATTTTCTAAGTTATCCAACTCCATCTGCGCTACTGTTTGTGTGGCGGAAATTTCTGTTTGAGACAGTCCACCTGCTTTCAACTTATTGTCTCTTTCGGCAACTATTCGTTTTTGCTCTGCTTCAATCTGTTGAAGGGCTCTGTCGCTACCAAGCTTGAGTGCAGACATTTCAGTATTGAAATCAACTAAACGCTTATCTATGCTTGCTTTGTTTTGTATAGTGGCCGCAGTATTTTGACGGATGCTTAAGGTTCTTAAAGTAGGAGAATTTGCTATCTCTGTAGGACTTAGTCCCTTTAAACTACCTGTCTGAATAGCATTTGAGACTTTTAACTGAGCATCATAAGCTGCTTGGGCTTGATTAATAGCTGCGTCTCTATCTTCTCTAAAAGGAGCATTTTTTATGTTTTCTAAGTTTACTCTGGCCTGTTCAAGTTTAATAGTCTCATTTAATGCATCAATAGAATTTACTAAGTTATTATTAGAAAGTGCCAGTGTCGTCTGTATATCTATCTGGCGCTTATCTAGTAGGGACTGTAATCTTAGCGACGCTTCTGATTGGAACGGAACATTTTTTAACACAGAGCTAGCAGCAACTATTTTATCTTGTTCTTGCTTTAGCTTAAATTGGGATAAAATTAAATTAAACTGTCTAGTAATATCGGCAGCTATTACTTGACCGGCGCTTATACCTAACGAACTTAGTCGCTTCTCTATTTCTCTAAACTGAGGGTCTAATGCTTTTATAGCTGCCTTTGCATCATCTATTTGCTGCTGTCTGGCGAATCCTCGTATATTTCTCGATGTTTGCTGATCTGCATTAAGATCTTTTAACTTACGCTCATAGGATAGTCTTTGGTTATACAAAGCTTGCTGATCTGCCTGTAAGTTAGAAAACTCGTCACGTAAGCCAGTTAGCTTAACTGCAGCATCAGGACCAAATAACTCTAGTTTTTCTTGTCCTCTTAATATTCTAATGAACGAACTGGCTGCCCCTTCGGTGGTCTTAAAAGACTCAGTTAGCCTGCTGCTGTTATTTATTAGATCTAACAAGAATTTTTGGGTTGTATCCAATGATAGTGTTGAATTTCTGAAGTTTTGATAGCTTGTATCTAAGGCTTTTGTGGACTCGGCTACTGCTTCGCTATCTCTGCGAGACTTGTCTAATCCTTTAAAAGCTGCGTCTGTTACGGCCGCAATATCTCTGGCTACTGTTTGAAGCTTTGCACCGCCTAGTTTTGATATAGCTTTGGAAGGATCAATAGCACCTGTTATTTTTTGTAACTTTGCTTCGTACTCATCTCGTAAAGATCCTACTGGTAAACTGTCTATTGCTCCCGAAATTAGTGAGGATAATCCGTTTCTTAAATCACTGTTTATGCCTTGCCCAAAAATTTCTTTAATAAAATCTTTAGCAGTATCCCACCAACTAAATTCATTTTTAGCACCTAAAAAGCTTGTTCTTATTTCATCCATTTTGTCGCGTATACCGCCAAGTGCAGTAGTGCGTGCATTAAGTGCTTCTGGCGTCAGAGACCCCAGATATTTTTCATTTACGCTAGTTGCCGTTTTTACTGTATCGCTAACACTATCAATCGCACTTTTAAAATTATCTACTTGTTTACCAGCGTTGCTAAATATACTATCAAGTAGTTGGTAGGCCCCTACTGCAGCGCCTATATAACCAATTAAAGAACTAAAAGATCTTAGCCATATTCCTGCTTCTGTAGCTACCGCTGTTATAGTTCCGCGAGCTTTTGTTTTAAACTTATCTAGTCTACCCAAGTCTTTTCTGGCGTTAACTTCTGAGTATAAGTCTAAAAGTCCTACTTTTAAGCCTTTTTTGCTTATCTGATCCGGTAAGTCTTCTAGTATATTACTTATCGTTACGTCTCTTGAAGCGTTTCGCGCATTTACTACTCGTCTACCTTCTCCAGATAATGATCGCACAGGTTTGTCTGCCTCTGGAGCAACTTTGAACTCATAAGCTTGATTTAACTGAACTATTTCTTTTTTAGCACTAGCGGCCGCGACTGCTATAGAGCGTAAACTCGCTGCGAGTCTTTGGTTTTCTTCGCCTTCAAGTTTAGAAAGTCTAGTAGACTCTCTTTTTAGCTGTGAGATTTCTTTGTCACCTAGATCTTCGCCTCTTTTTGCTTTTTCTACTATACTAATAGTAGATTTTGATCTTGATAATACACCATCTCGTGCGGCTAAAACCTCTTTTGCACCTTTAGCTACCTGAGCTTTAGATGCCTCTATTTTTTCTTTTAAATCTGGAATTAGTGCTTGTTTTTCCAGAGACTCTACAATATTTGATTGATACGTAGAACTTATTTCTCGTGCGCGTTCAGCAGCTTCTGCAGCTGTTTTTGCTAAACTTTTTCTCCAATCGAGTAGCGCCGGTAGGGCTTGTTGAACAATCTTTAGTGCCGCTAAAGCTAATGCTGCTCCTATAAGTCCTATATTATCAGCTAGTACTCCGGCTATTTTAGACACAGGACCATTAACAACGCTAAGTATTTGCTGTGCAGTATCTTTTAAACTGGCCAGTAACTTATCGTAAGGATTAGAATCTCCAGCAATTGCACCAAATTTTTCTCTGCCCTCTGCTAATACTGCATTGGCAAAGGCTTGGCGACGCTCAAAATCTGTTAGGCTATCAGCAGTTTTGCCAATACTTCTAGCGTATGCTTCAGTTGCTGGACCTATCTTAGTAAAGATGCCTAATTCATCCAACAGTTCAGGCTCTAATTTAACGATACCTCGCGTTAGTCTACTAACCGCATCGTTCATTGATATGCCAAGAGCTTGTGATGCGCCTTTGGCAACAGTGCCAAGTTCCATAAACTGCTTAGTGCTTAGACCGGCTGTAGTTGCTTTTGTTGCTGCCTCTGCAGCCTCACGAAAGCTAATAGCTCCATCTGTTGCAGCTGCGAACTGCTTTGCCAAACCTCCTAGTGCAATACCGCTACTAGCACCTAACGCATTCATGCTACGAATCATTATATCCGTTGCCATGGAATTGCGTAGTGCCTCAAAAGCAGCACTTACAGCAAACACGTTAGCTGCATAAGTTGCATACAATCTAACCAATCCACCTAGGCCTTGCGCTTGGTTTGCAAAGTCCCGTGCACCTGCTCCAGTTATACCAGCGGCACCGCGTCCACGATTATACTCTTGGTCACTAATACTATCCGGCGACTGAAATCCGGCGCGTCTAGCTGCCATACTACCACTGCGAGTACCTGTGGTTCTGTTGGCAGCCTTATCTAATTCTTTATTTAGTTCCTTAGCGTCTTGAGTACGGCTTTTAATAGTGCCGCCCTTATCAAGAACATTAAGGTTTAAGTTAATGTCTCCACTTGCCATAGTTTCTCCTGGCTACCGTTTTGCTCAAACCCAAAAAATTTAGCGTGAGCTTGCAAATATCACCATTATATCACACAGGCATAGTGGTGTCAATGCAAAAAATTTTATGCGTAAAAAAGCCCGCGTAGCGTTAACTAGCGGGCTTTTCTGTTTTTTTATTAATTTCTTGCATACGCACATCATCTATGAGTCTGCAAAGCGATATAACAAAGAATTGATCTTGCTTATCTATTTGTGCTACTTCCAGTATGTCTTTGATTCCAGTAAATATTTTTCCCATATACTGACCACTCATACCTTCCCAGTTGTCGCTTAACATTCTGTATACGCTAAACGCTTGGTGCAGGTCGTCGGGAAAATCTTCTAGTGTAACAGGTATTTCATCATCAATTGGCGTTGTGCCTAACATTTCGCACATTTCAAAATACTGGTCACGGGTCATACCAACACCAGTGTTTTGAAAATAGCTACGCAACATCCTGCGCAGCTCTATTAGCTGTTCTTCGAAAAGTTTCCCAGGTCGTTTACCTGCTCACTGATAAAGCTGTCGAAACCGCTGCTGTTTTTCATTAGATACAGTGCGTTTTCAGGTGTGTACTCTAGTGTAGCTTCTAAGTCTTGACCAGTTAAGTCTACAGGTGCAAGTTGCTCTAAGTAGCTAAGCTTTAGCCCACTCCAGCCTTTGATTGCATTTTGTACGTATAGCTCCAAGAATAGTTCGTCATTAAACTCTTCTTGTGGGCTGCGATTCTTGAAGGTTACTTTAGTGGACTTCTTACGAATATTTAGCAGCGTCTCACGTGAAAGGAAACATACCTGGATTTTAAAATCAGGCATTCCTGGAAATTCTACTTCTACTTCTTTGGAAGGTACTAGTAAGCTTTTGAGATTTAGGGTCATTTTGATTATTGTCCTAGTTTATAAAAAATAGAGGAGGGAGATCAACCCCTCCTCTTGTGTAAACATTACACTAAAATTAACTTGCTTGTTCTGGTGCGTAGTACTTAACAGATAGCTCGTTTACAGCCTCAATGTCAAAGTTACCACCAGTAGCGCCTTGTGCTGTAAAGTTGATTGTAGTAGAAACAACCTGCTGAACATCTACTGTAGGCACAGAGAACGTAGCTGTTGGCATATCCAATACTACCTTTAAGGTATTTGGACCACCAATGTTAATAACAACTGCAGCTTTTGGCTCAACTGTTGGATTACTGCTGTTAATGTTTGCTAACATGTCTTCTAGCAGTCCGCCAGTGTCTGTAGTTGTGCCAGTCTTTAAGTAAGCATTTAATGTACCAGTAATAGCACGAGTACCTGTAAAGTATGTTGCTGGCTTATTAACAACACCTAAGTTAGCTGGTGTTAAGTACGTAACGTTGTTGTTAATACTTAGACTGCCGCCGGTGATAGGTACTACATATGCTCTTGAGCTTCCACTGATGCTGCTCGTAAAAGTAGCTGTACTTAATTTATTGGCGATATAAGGGGCATTTGTTACTTTTGGTAAGAAAGCACCCACTAGTGATCCAGTAAAAGTTCCTGTACCGATTGTTGGATTAGCGATCTTTTCAATACTACCGGCTTGACCTGTCCAAGCAATAGTTGCAATTGCATCGATGCCAAAATCAATGGTTGCTTGTGTTAATACACAGTTATGGATTAGGTATGTAACGTTATCTAGTACAACAATTAAACCGAACTTTTGTAATTGGTGAGCATTGCTGTTTGTAAATGTAGCAGTAGAAGAACCGCTGTCAACTGTGTCATTGCCCTCGGTCCAACCGTTGCCAGTAACACTAGTTAATGCACCCCACAGGACACTTTCTTCGCACTTTACTGCTTCATTATCGAGCTTCTTAGGACGCATGTAAGTGCTCATAGAGAAGTCAACTGGAGCTAGTGCAGTATTAAAACTGCGCTGTCCACGAACTGGAGTAGCACCTGCCTCATTAATTGTAACAGTTTCTTGTTCAGTATTTTGCGAGAACGTAAAACCGTCAAGAACTTGAATTTCTCTAGTTAAGGCGCTAGTATGATCTGTTGTACCACCAACACCGGTTATAATTGTACCAAAAGTATCTACGTTTGTAGTAAAGAATACTCTACTATTACGGACTAAATTTAATGCCATAATCTTTCCTTTTTATTGATGCGCGAAGCACGAGGCCTAACTAGACATTTATCTGTTGTAGCCACGTTTTTCGGCATTAAGTTAGTGCGTAACGCACCTGTAAGTTTATTTCACCTACGGCATATGGGGCTAGCAGGCCTTCGTCCGTGGTTATTGACTGAACTAATATTTCAGTTGTTTCGTAGTTGTTGGTGACGTCGTAGGTTAGTACACGATTTTCATCAACAACCCGTTCAATATCTTCCAACAAATTTTCTAGTTCCTGCTGAGCGTCTTCGCCTTTGCAGTAAACTTTGATTGAGATGGCTAAAAATCCCCAAGTAAAGTTGCTTGGAAGATATTCACGCATTTCGGTGCCTGGTGTTAAGTACACACTAGGAAAGTCTTGCACTTCATCCCAGAACTTTAGCTTGGGATACGCGTTGTTGTGCAAGTTTGTGTTGTAGCCACCAGTGCCGTCAAGTGTTGTGTTCAGCTTGTCGGCTAGTGCTTTGGTTATAGAAGTTCGTTTTGTCATATGCTTACTGCTCGCAATCTATTAGCTACCTGCTGTTGGGCAATTTCACGAATTGACTTAGATATCAGCAGTTTAGGGTTTCTGCTTGCAGGGCTTTGCTGACGTCCGCCTTCAGCAAACGTAGCATATGGGTTTTTCATGTAGGTATAAAAAGCAGTTATCATACCTTGGCGACTTTCACTTAGTCGCTCTACTTTGACGCTTTCAGCAAATCGTCCACTACGCAAGTTTAATATGTCGCGTCGGTTGCCGTCGCCCATGTTTTGTTTTATTTGTTGCACTAAGTTTGCATCTAGTAGACGCTGTAAACTGGACAGGTTTGAGTCTAGTTGTTTAAGTGTGGTACCGGATCCGCCTTTTGGGGTTTTTGGGCCTCGTAACTTAATTTTGCCTTTTTCAGATGCAGGTTTTTTGGCTTGTACACCCTTTTCAACAACTTTTGCTTGTAACTTATCGTGTGGATTTAACTTGGCTGTGGAACCTTTTCCTGTAATACCGTCCATTATGGCATTACGTATAAGTATTGCTGTTCCCTGCTGCAAGTCCTGCTCAAGTGTATTTGAGCCAGGTATGTTTTTGATTACGTTTCGTAAGGCTTCTT
>JACCED011348365.1_pt1 | contig 17378 bp, 15 predicted proteins | sample 7455021 | NCBI WGS metagenome assembly JACCED01 (sample SAMN15323456, study PRJNA562643) | freshwater metagenome | isolation source: river surface water | place: USA:Blue River Watershed | collected 2017-08-19 | reverse complement strand
GGACGAACTCGGCCGTGTTTGACACGCCAGTAATTTGCGGCGCGCGGATTTTCAAAAAGCCATACCGAGTTATTATCTCTACATCATTTAAACAGTACAACTCGCCAATGCAACTTCTAATTCTCGCGCCCAAACCCAAATCGAGCCACGAGTGGAACATGCTCGGCGGGTTCCTATTGTGGTTGGGAAAGGAAACAAAATGGTCAGCCAAATTGTCAAAAAGAATATCACAGCGATTGCACAAGGAATGGCTCATTCCGCGCGGCGGCAAACACTCGTGTAGCTGAAGAGAAATGTTTCCTATCCTGATTCCTTTTTGCCGCGGAACAGACGCGCGCGCACCTCTGCAGGTCTGCCTCAGCGAAATTCTCTCATCAATGTCAAGAAGTTCTATAAAGTATGAACAAAGATTTGGCTCAAATAGCATATCCATGATTGATATATTAGGCAACAGTTATTAATGCGCGAGCAAAGAGATTTACTTAAGTGAATAGAATAGAGTTTATAAATGAGCTTAATCACCGTCGGCCCCAGAGAATATTTCTGCGCTCTCGAACTATCAGAAAAGTACCCAAGCTTTTTTCTAGGCGCCAAAGCAAGATACATTCGCCGAATTGTTGAGAAACAAAACATTCCCGCTAATGCATATATTTATGCTGCAAAGCAGGGCGACAAATGGATAGCATCGACGCCAACATATAAGCGCGCCAAACTGCTCCTGGAGCGCGGCTGGGTACAACTAAACATTCAGGGAAATGACCAAGAAGAAAAATACCAGCCTTGTCCGCCGGCGATTGACCTGCTGGACGCGGACCGGTTTCGGGATGATAATGGTAAGTTATTTGAAGTTAAAATTGTCGGAGAGCGGTCTGAGAACGGCTGTTTTTTTAAGGCCGTGGACATAGCTTCCGCGTTTGGAGTACCTAACTTGAGAACATCTCTACTGAATATGGAAGGCAATTATAAAAGAGGAAGAGACTATCGAACGTTTGATTGTTCTAAACGCTGCGGTGAAGACAGTGTATACACTGTAGCGAACACACTACAAACCTTCCTCACATTTGACGGGCTATTACGTGTCCTCTATTCTTCGCGTACTGGAAATGCAAATGAGTTCAGAAAGTGGTGCACGTCGGTTCTTTTCCGTTCAACTTTTGGCGCGCCGGATGAAAAGCGCGAGCTCGCAGAAGACATTCTCGACCTTCCTTCAAAGACGCTTAAAAATGTATTGTCAAAAAGCGCGACCGACATTCCTGTGATTTATTTGTTCAAAGTGTACCCTCCCAATTCTCCATCGCGCGCCTTCTACAAGTTTGGCTGCACGTGCAATTTCAAAAGGCGCGCGGACGAACTGAAGAGAAAGTTCAAAGAGATGAATTTGGCGGATGAACTGGAACTATTCTCATATATCGATTCAAAGTACATCTTTCAAGCGGAGGCCGCGCTCAAGTCTTCACTGACTGCCGTCGGAACTTCTGTAAAGCTAGAAGACTGCTCGGATACCGAGTTCGTGAACTTGCCTCTCGATAAAGGAAATTTCATTCGAGACCAGTTTAGATTGATTGCGTCAATGTACGCCGGTCAGACCTTCGAGCTTCAGAGAGACATGGAAGTAATGAAAGTGCGCCACGAGACAGAGATACAGTTGCTCCGAAAGGAAATGGAAATTCAAATTCAAGCAAAAGAGATTGAGATACTGCGCCTCAAGCTTCAGCTCGCGAATTGTTCTCGGTGAATTTATTGTGTATTTCAATACTATTTCGAAGCTTAGTATTGAAACGCGCGCGCAAAGCTATTTCAGATAAATCAATAAAAGTTTTTATTTATGGAGAAAATCCCTGGCGGCGCAAAATCCAATGCGCCAAGTCTGTCTTGTTCTTTCCTGACCAGCCGCCAAAGGTCTTGTCACGAGGAAACACGCGTGCGACTTCTCGGAGTTGATTTTGAGTTTGGTTCATCAATTCGACAAATCGTTGTTCATATGTCGGCGTTTCTGGCTCGGGTTCGAGTTCGAGTTCAGGCTCAATCTTGAGCTCTTCTTGCACGCCAGCTGTAATTTTCCCTTCTTGGTCGATTTCGACGTCTATTTTTGGAAACAGCTCCTTAGCTTCTTCGGCCGGCTCGAGACGCTCGTCAAACACTTCGTGTGCCATTTCAACCATCTCTTGTTCTGTCAAATTTCCGTTATGGGGTAAAATAATCGATTGAAACTTGAGATTAAATTCGGCGCCGCGCTCCTGTATACGCCTCTCAAACTCGCTTGCGAGTGTGCGTGCGTTTGGAACAGGCGCGATTATAGCAGAGCGCCGGAAGTCTGGAAATCTTTCACTCAATCTCTTCTCCCTATTCTTAATGTGAAACGGTCGCGCTCTGCATTGAGTATAATGCCTACCATGCTCGTCTTCAAAGCAGTAATAAAGGGCATAGGTTTCAGCATCCTTGTGTTGGATATGCCTGAACGGAACTCTTGTCTCAACTGCTCCATCAAGTGTCCTTTGTATACCCTGAGTATTATTGTTAGCTCGATTGACCCCGCGTACAGCCTCGATTATATTCTCGTTTGCGAGGTCAAGCTTGCGGTGCGCTTCGTTGAGTAATCGTTTTGTTTCTTCATATCTTCTCTCGCTTTCTCTAAACCTTCTTTCGCTCTCTTCATGTCTCCTTTCTTCTTCTTTATATTTCTTTTCGATTTTCTCATTCAGTAGTTTGAGTTGGCTAATTTCTCCGTTTTTCTCTCTCATCGCTTGCTCGTATTGGCAAACAATAAAGTTGTTTACGATGCGCGACACTTTGATTGCAAATTGAGGGGAAATCCAAGAAGCGATGTGCGGCACTAGGTCTTGGTGAACGTATGTGCCTGAAAGTTCATAGTCTGAGCCTGCTTGATAAGTTTCAATAAGCTGGGTGGTCGGAATTCCGACCACCTGACTAAGTTCCTCGACCATTTTCCTGGAAGAACTATTTTCATTCCAGTGTTTAAAATTCTTCCCTCCATCTCTGCAGAGTTTTGTAATATTCACAAACCCATCTCTTCTGCGAATGAGAACTTTAAACTCGCCGTACTTTCCCCAGCCATAATCCTGCTTTATAGGTTCATAAACGATTTCGTTCAGGTTTCTAACAACTTGCATTTTGTACTTGTATTTGTACCTAGACGGTAATGTATTAATTCATTTTACTCTGCGAGCAGTGGTATCTACTAGATGCTATTTCGAATGGGTCAATAAAAAGTTTTTTAATTACTCAAGAAACTGTACTTCTATTCCAAAAGCTCGACAATCTTCTTCGATAATGTCTCTTGGCGCGCTTTCTGAATCAAAAAGGTAAATTGCAGCAACGCGGTCCATATATTCCTGTCGATAACAGATGACCTGCCCAATAGCGTGTTTCCAACGGCTCGCGTGCTTAACCTCAATGATTTTAGTTGGCGTCAGAACATCAATACTACCGCGGCGTGTCTCGACCTCCATTTCTCCTTTCTCTCGCGCAGCGACTAGCTCTTGCCACTTCTTCTCTTCTTGATTGTTTTCAGACGGATAGTTGCTAATACAGTCTCCCATTACAGTCCAGTAGCTTGCTTCGTTTCGGGAAGAAAGTTCTCTCCATTCTTGTATGATTTTAGAAACGATAATTCCAAATCTAGGGGAAATCCACGTAGCAATGTGTGGGACTAAAAAGGGATGTACGTACGTACCTCTGATAAGATTATTTCCTCCGAGGACCTTCTCAATTAACTTATTCTTGCATAGTTTTGTAATTAGAAGCAGCTCATTTACCATCTGCTTTGATGCTTCGTTTGAATTCCAGTGAAAGAATTCCTTTCCTCCTTTCTTGCACAACTTGGTCGCATTTACATATCCATCCTTTTTTCTAATCAATACTTTGACTTCTCCATACTTTACCCATCCGTAATCCTGATTTACAGGTTCGTAAGCAGCATCGTCGAGATTGCTAACAGCTTGCATTTGTGCTTGTATTCGCACTCGAACGAATACGCGTCAATTCATTTTTTTTATCAAAAGGTACAATGTTCTTTGCACTTATTTCTTGCACCAGAGTACTAAAAAATAAGTCAGCTCTGACTCCAATTGTTTCGACAAGAACACACACGCTCGTCCCGTTTACAATTTGTGCCTTCAGCCGTGTCTTCGACAGGGAAACAGAAGATTATTGAAAATTTACTTTAGTATAAATGCCGTACGCAGGAGGAAAAGCAAAACTCGGCTTAGAAATAGCAGAGGTTATAGCTAGAGTAGCTGATTTACTCAACTACAATGATTCCATAATAGTTCCATTCGCAGGATTTCTCGGCGTCAGCCGTTTTCTTGTTGATTTTGGGTTTAAAATAAAGGCAAATGATGCCAATTCCGACATTATCGCCATGTGGAAGTCTCTCAAGTCTGGGAGATGGAAACTTCCGTCTCGGCCTGTTTCAAAAGAAGATTATTTGCATCTTAAAGAAGGTTATGGTCTGCCCGAAGAAAGAGGTTTTTTCGGCGTTGCGTGTGCTTATTCGGGTATTCCTTTTGCCGGCTATAGAATTCGTTCAGAAGTTCAAAATTTTTTTCAGCAGACGACGGTAAATGTGGAGAGAGCATTGCCATCTCTTTCCAAAATTTCATTCTCTTCGAAAGATTACAGAACTTTTCTGCGAGGCATTGAAAACAAAATAATATACTGCGATCCTCCGTATATGAATAATAACTTCAAAACAGCTTATTTTGAAGATTTTGATTCAGTTCAATTTTGGCGAGAGATGAGAATATTGTCAAAGAAAAACGTCGTATTAATATCGGAATACGAAGCGCCGCCGGACTTTGAACCCATTTGGGAGCACGAAGTTTCATATGTTTACAGTGGAAAAAAGAAGAAAAAAACTGAAAAATTGTTTATTTATGAAAAAATGGCACAAAGGTTGTCTTTGCTTTCTCGTACTTGATATGTATAAACTCACCCTCTCGTAAGATATCATTCCTCGCCCGCTCTCTCCAATGGAAAACTCTCTGATAGTCATTCTTGCCAGGTCGATAAAAGGTACTACTTCTTGTCCAAGCGTTTTTCAAACGTTCATAAACAAAATCAAAAAACTTGATATCTTCAGCTCCGAGATCTGAACGATATATGAGCAGGACTTGGTCCTCAAGCTTCTTTTCGTCATCAAATTTGTTTTCTTGACAAATTTTAAACGAGTCCTGCACTCTTTTCTTTCCGCGAGTAAGAAACTTTAGCTCGTCCAACTCTTCCGCCTCGTGTTGCTCTATCTGCACCTCTTTTGCGCAGACAGCGACCGTAAGTTCTTCCTTCATTTTGCTCTCTTGGAGCTGTCGAATAATGCTTTTTGATGCAGTGTAGCTCTTCTCAATTTTGGATTTGATTCTCTCAGTAGTGTACAGTTTCAGGGGAATCAAATCAGAAAAGTTTCCAAGAATGCGGCACCCTTGCAGCGCGCTCGCGCATGAAGTATCAGCCGACTTAATCATTACCTGGTGCGTCAAATGCCACCCACTCTCATGGTCTGCAAAGTTGATTCCGCGGTCCGCCATTTGCCCGGCGATGATCACAATGTTTGGAAACAGCGCGTTGCCTCCGTTCTTCGAAAGCCAGTTCAGCGTCCCGGCGATTGAGTGTAGTTTATGCTGTTTAACAACATCTTTTCTTCCCGCGAAAGAAGAGTGGTGCATTTTGATGCCTTCGCCGGTGTACTTGATCAAACAAACATCCTTCATTTCCTTTGGAATGTGATGGAGCACTCCATCAATGTTGAATTGGTCTTCCTTGAACTGCCAAAACATGTCTCCAATAACTTTGAGGGTACGGTCAATGTTTATAAGAACAATCTTCGGGTGGCCGAGGTGGAATTTCTGGAACTCGTTGTCCACCGCGATGTCGCATAGGGTGTAAAAGAACTCGTTTGCGTCTTCCAGCGCGCGCGCCTCAATACGTAAACTTCTTATTCCCTTGTACAATCCCGAAGGAACAAGAGAGACGACATTCGCCGCCTTTATTTTCCAGTTTGCGACGAGAATATCCTGCACTGTTGCCGACACATAAACAACCTTCCCAGCGTTCGTGAATAACTTTGCGGTGTATGAATCTCTCAAATCCGCTTCATCAATGAAAACGACCGCGTTTTTCAAGTCGCGCTGCTTCGTCTTTTCAAATAGCTTGCAGAGATTTCCTGCGTGGAAAATTTCCACAAACGCGCAAGGGTGCGCCGGCGCGGGCTTCTTTCCATCAATAGCTGTAAAGTTCTTGTTTACCAGTCCCCTGTTGATTTCGAGATAGTTTACAATTCCGGCAAATCTGCGCAAAAACTGTTCCTTGTCCTGCGTTCTGGTACGCGTGATCACAAACACATCTCGGCCGCTTGCCAAATAGCAAAGCGCGCTAACCGCAATAAGTTCCGTCTTACCAGACTGAATTTCTCCTTGAAGAAGAATGTTCTCACGCGCCGCACCGTCATCTAAATGAAATCCAAAGGCATCAATGTATCTGCGGATGACTTTTGCGCTCGAGGGATAAATCTCGGACAAAGCGTTCAACAAATCACGGAAAAACTCTTCGGGAGAGAACGCGAACATCTTGTCGGAAAAGTCTCTAAACATTTCATGGAGTTGAGAAACAAAGAGGGAGTTGGCGCGCTCGCCGTCCTTTTGAATGCGCACGATGAACTTGTTGATGTTCTTGCGCTCAGCCGCCAAATTTCTGGCGGAGGGCTGCGCGCTCATAAATTGAAACACTTTCACCAAATCCTCAAATCTCTCACTCATCCCTCTACTTGGTTTCTTGGTTCCTTATTTCTATTTTCTCTCCGCGTCTAGGAATCATTTTCCAATATTTCTTCATTATGCGCTTTTTAAATGTTCATCGTAATAAATGTCTTCTCGAGTTCAAAAAGATTTCTTCTGTGATTTCATGCTCGCGAATGATACTGTATCGCAATTTTCCCAAGGACAAGTTGTCCGACCTTCTCCGTCGCTCGAACTTTTCTCAACCTCTTTTCTCTGTTCTTAATGTGAAACGGTCGCGCCCTGCATTGAGTATAATGGCTACCGCGTCCATCTTCAATGCAGTAATAAAGGGCAAAAGAAAAATAATTATAGACAATTGATAACTCCGTCTTGAGAACATCAATCAAGTTATCAACTGTCTATTTTTATTTTTCTTTTGTTCTTTTTATGCGCTCTGCTAATTTGTGTTTCTACTGCTTAAAGATATATCTGAATGGCCTCGCTTCTTCTCCGTATTCCGCCGTATTTCCAAGGCTATCTTCGAAATAAACAAGGCCATCTCTGACGTCAAAATCTCTCAAGCTTCGAAACGCCTCCATTTCGAAAACATCCTCAAAATTAGGGACGCAGCAAAAGTCAGCAAACCGAATTCGCGCGTATATCTTTCCGTCCGGGATACATAATTCTCTTGCATCATACAATGACAAATTGCTCGCATAACTACACTTGCCGCTTCTGGTTATCTCTTTAGCTTCCAGCCATCCAATAGTCAATCCGTGGCCGAACGGAACTGGTAGCCATCTCAGCTTCTTATTCTTCGTAAGAGCTGACTGTCTTGCTTTGTCTGTAGCCAGCTCCCTGAAAGAAAAAGAGAACTTCAATACAGCATCTTGAAATGTCATAAGATCCTTAGCATTTTTCATAATCGCATGAAGTTTCTCAACTTCAAAAGGCTTCTTGTTTCCTAAGTTCCAACGAGAATACAGGTGTGGCATATGTCTCTCCAAATAAAACCATAAACTCTCCTTAAACATCGACAACAAACAATCATCATACCTTGCACGAAGTTCAGCCGCTGCGTTGTGCGATACCGTCAAATAACCCTCCTTATACTCAAAGCACACGAGCGCGCTGAGTTTTGTATCTCTTGCCTCGAGCTCTTCGACGCGCCTCTTCAAACTCTCAATCTCCGCATGAGCACGAGCCAATTCATCCGCGAGCCTATCCTCTTCCGTCAGCGCAATTCTTCTCACTTTCGCGCCCCACGGAGCAAGTGCAAAAACGTGCTCGCAACTAACTTTCAACTCCGCCTCATTAAAAGACATCTTTTTAAACGCGCGCCTAAAGAAAAGGTCAATCTCCTCGTCGTCAAGATTTTCAAATCCGACCAGAATAATCTTTTCAGATTTGAACAATCGGTTTTCAGACACCAAAGAAAGAATAAAGCCCCCGTCGGCCGCTTCAAAAATAGCTTTGAATTCTCCAACAGTTCCTTCAAACACGCTCATATTATTTTGTTCACAGCTCAGGTCGCCGTCGCCACGCCGAACTCACTTTCCGGCGGCGGAAAGTGAGTTGGCTGCCGTCTAGTAGAATTCCGAACTTACTGGTAAAGGTATTATTTTATTGATGTTTACAAACTAATTCAAATCTCTTCTTTCGCAGCTGCTTCTCCAGGTCAATCGGCACCTTTGCCGCGCTTTCTTCGTCGACCGAGTAAATTCTTCCATCCTTTCCCAGCAAAAAATTCCTGTCCGCGAAATCTCCAATTCTAAACTCTTCTCTGAACCGAACCGCGCGCACGTAATCATCAAGTTGCGCTCCAACAAGCTTAAGAGGGTCAATAGTCAGCTTCATAGCTTCACAGTCCAGAACTTCCGTCTCCGGCCAAAGATTGCTACTCTTCTTCTTCAGAACAATATCTTTCTCTTCAAAAACAAGAGATGTTTCGAGAAATGGCCACGGCCGCGAGAGGTCGAGACTGTTTCGCACTCCTAAAGGTGTCTCGCCCCATCTGTCAGGCACTAAATAAACCAACTTTCCCTTGACCGCGGGCATACTACGCCGCGCCTTTTCCTCTTGCATTCTCAAAAAGAACTTCACCGGTTCGTCAGTCTTATAAGGGCCTTTGAGAAAAACAAGTTCGCCGCCGCCCGGCTTGCGCGCGATAACTGAATCCGTCTTTGTCTTTGAACAAACTAATTGACATCTCACAACGAGTTCATACTCGGTTTCCATCTGTTTGTCATTCTCAGATGACTTGCCGTAATATTTCGCCGCAAAACACGCCGGCAAGACAAACACTTCGTTTTCGACTTTTGAAGAAACATTGACAAAGAACCCGCGGTCCCGAACTCCCGTTCTTGTGTGCTTATCGTAAACGTAGTCATCAAACACGCGCGCGGAGAGAGACCGATGAGTTTTCCAATTATCATCAAAGACTGGAACAACAGGCTCAAAAGCGTATCCTCCAAACAGATGATGTAAGAGAGGGAGTAAAAAGAAAAGCGGCCTTTCTCGCGTCTTCACTTCTCTTATCCATCTAAGAGCGATGTCGATATCCTCAACGCCGGCACTCTTCATTTCTTGCGCGGCCTTTTTATACTCTGTTAGATAACTCTTTTGCTCAACTTTTTGCAAAAGGGTTTTGATACAGAACCAATCCTTCTCTTCGACTTGCTTTTCAAACTCCTCGCAGCGCGGCTGTTTAAGAGAATTTGAGTATACGCGCGCAAATGAACAAGCGCGCGTCTTTTTCGCCGCGCAAAGAAGTTGAACCAACTCTTGAATTAGCCTCGTCTGAGACCTGTCCTTTAGCCAACCAAACACGAGCTCATCGACGCGCGCCCAGCTTTTAACTCCCCCGAGACCAATATCTTCCATGTAAATAGTCATCAATCGATGTATCATATTTGTCCTAATTCTCTCACCGCCTTCGCACTCAGAAAAGAGGTCAAGCTCTCCAAGACAATACATTGCCGCTTCAACATTTCCCCGCCTCACATACTTTTGGAGGCCGGATTTGAGCACGTCGATTGAATGGCCATGAAAGCTCTTTTCTTTTCTATATGTCGCGTCCATTTTGTACTCGATGCTCTCCATTAACTCTGCTTATTCTTCCTCATAATACCCTGCCGGCGATCAATTTACCGTAGCGAGACATTTCTAAACTTGATATAAGTCGGCTTCTTGGGCGCCCAAGAAGCGTCGTTTCCGCCGTAGAACGAGCTAAAGTATACATAATTGACCGGCACGTATCCATAACTGTACCACTGAATTCCCGTTCTCTCAAGGACAAGCGAGCCATTGACATAAAGGCGCGCAATTCCGTCTTTTCTGTCTGCCCGTGAATTGACCTTGACGTATGTTTTGAAACGATGCCAAACTCCCGTTGAGAGCAAATTATCTTTACTTTCGCGCGAGATGCCACACTTTTCATTTCTCGCCGTTCTTTCTTGATCGTACATGTACATGCTAATGCGCGCGTTTAGTCTCCACATTAACCTAAAGCTCCAGGCATTTTTGGGTTGCGGCACAATGCAGCCGGTCGTCGCAATGCTCTTATTTCCGCCGCGAAATCCGGGCAACTTTCCGCCCTTCACCCATTCAAAGCCCTCGACAAACATGATATCATACTCGAGGGTCGCTTCTGATTTTGGCGGAGAAATGGCCTGAAAGCCTTCAATGCGCGGCGAGCCGATTGAGCTCGGAACGTACTTCACGACATCGTAGTGCTCAGTTGTAATATACTTGTTCTTGGTAAAGTCGCTGAATAAAAAAGCCGCGGCCGAAGACAGAATGAACAAAAGTCTGAAAAACATTTATTAGAATAGAAATATGTTCTTACTTAATAAAATTCACCTTGTATCAAACTGAAATGAAGCCTGAATTTGAAGCTTATCTTTACGCGGCTCGAACTAAAAAGGACTATACGAACAAGTACATGAAAGTTCTCGAGAAATGCTTCGAGGCCTACTGTCTCCAACCTAAAAGCACGTCGGCAGGATTTTCTCCAGAGCAACTTGATGACATGTGCGGCCAAATTTTCAACGGTTCACCGGAACTTAAACCGCTGGTTAAAACAGACTATCTTGATGATTTTGACTGTATATTTTGTGACAAAAAACATCCAAGCACTTTTCATTATAAGATTTCAAAGATGCTGATTTCAATTATTGACGCCTCAAATTAGTAGCAAACGCGCGCAAATAAAATATATGTTTTTCAAAAGCTTAAAAGAAAAGCTTTTGAAATAATATCTGATATAGTACAAAAACGCGCGCGCGACTTAGAGGACGGGGAAACCGAGGGCTCCTCCTGAAACACGAATGACGTTATTATTCACTCCAACATTAATATGCTGATAAGTCTGTCTGTAGTTCACACCGGAGTCGGTGAAGCCAAGAGCAGTAAATGGAGTTGGCAGAGTATCATTGTTGCCGTAGTAGTCATCAGTCGCAAGAGTTGAACCGAACACTCCATTAGCGGCGTTGATAGCATACTGAGTGGCATAAGGAGCGATGGACACATTGGTCAGCTTTCCGTAGTTGGTGCTGCCCTTGGGGTCCAGACTGACAAAGTCCAATGAGTAGGCGTACATGTGCAAGCCGGTCTTGGTTGGAATGACGGCGTTGGGCTGGTAGTATGGCTGAACCAATGCGAAGTAGTCGCTTCCAATTTGACTTAGTCTTGCAGTATTTTCGTAAATCAAACTGACATTTGAAATGGGGTCAGTTGCGTAAGGGAATGGCGGGCTGAATGACACGATAGGTCCGTTGGCAGTGTCTCCGACAATAGTTGGAGTCACCACGTAGCTTGACCTTTCTGCAGCAACGGTTGTATTTCTAACTCCAAAGAACAACACCTTGATGGCGTGAGAGAAACGAATGTCGTAGGTTGGGTTAGGATTGGTCTGCGGGGCCCAAGTCTGAGAAGGAGCAGTTTGAACTTGCTCAATCAAAATATCTCTCGGCGCGCAACCCATTCTTTTTCTTTCGTCATTGCTGACAATTGCGTAGTTAGCCCAAACATACACGTTGGTCAAAGAGGGAGCAGTTCCTCCGATATCGGCCAAGGTGGCGGCTCTAGAAGCAACGGCAGATGCGGCTGCTCCGGCGTCATCAACAATCAAAAGCTCATTCCAATCTCTGAACCACAATTGAATCTTCATGTCATTGTATGGCAAGGCGGCGGTAGGCAATGCAACACCGCTGTCTCTTGCGTAAAAGAATGGGAGAGGAACATTGAGAGTATATGATCTGAGAAATCTTCCTGGGGCGACAGGGTTGATAAGGTCGGAGATGTTTCCGATCATATTGTTATATCCGATTTCCTTTCCGGCCGGGGTGGTGAAGGCGGCCCAGAAGTCAAGGAAGTAAGAGTCAAATCGAGATGCGGGCAAGTCATTGAACGTAACTGAAGCCTCGCGAATCAAGTTGTGGCCGAGGTTGCGGGTCCATCTCAATCCAGTTCCGCTGGCCTGTGCAGAGAAGTTAATTTGAGGAATGTCAAATCGAAGCCAAGTCTGAAGCAAATAGTCTCCAGCACGAGTAATGTTGGCGGACCACTCGGATCCAAAGTCTCCGAGACCGTTGGAACGCTGCAAAACGGTTGGCACCTGAGTGAACCAAGTTGACTTTCTAGTCTCACGGACGAAGTAAGTCACGGCTTGCCCGCATCCGTACATATACTTCTCGAGCTCGTCGAAAGTTGCTAGATCGATAAATCCTGAGGTCAGGTTTCCAGACACAATTGAAGATGCCATTTCTTTATTGATGCTAAAAAAATTTTTTCAAAGTTCGTAAACTTTTTGTCAAACTATAAATAATGAATTGTCCATGCATTCTAAAAAGCGGCGCGAATAAAGGAAAAAGGTGTGGAAAATCAGTCAAGGAAGGGAGGACGTGTGGAATTCACAGAAATAACTGCAATTTAGGAGAAGAGATTCCAAAGAAGGGCTCACCTTCAGAAAAAGGGCCTTGCGACTTGGGGTACGAAATAAGCGCAAAGACAGGAAAGTGCGTCAAGAATTGTAAGCCCGGAACTGTCCGAAATGTAAAGACGAACCGCTGCAAAAGGGCAGGGTCTCGGTCTCCAAGACAATATGTCGAAGAAGAGAAACGACGTTCTCCAGCTCCGCGCAGAACTCCCTGGGTCCCCACTCGCGAAGAACGCGCGGTTTGGGGAGAAGGCCTCGATAGCAGAGTTCTTGACTTTTTGAATACTATGATTGTTGAGGGAGATATCAACTCTATAACGCATGGAGAAATTAAAAAACAGCTCAAACAAATGTTTGGACTCCGATCCGCCGATTACAGAAAGTATAGAGATTATGTCGCAGACCTTACAGATTGGAAGAAAACTCTTCTCGAAAGCAAAGTTTGCATGAAATGCACGCGCCGCCTTGACGCGCTTCGGAATTGGAAATAAAAATTGATTTCTCAATAGATAGAACTATAAATAGTATGAAAATGTCTCTTCTCCATCTTCCCACGAATATTCTTGAACTTATCTTATCGTTCGGAGACTGCGCGCTGTGTCCAGAACTTTCGAGCGCAGACATGTTTCCTGCGATAAGATATATATCAACACTCAGAAAAGATATAAGGCCTCTATACTATCGATACTGCGCGATACTCAAAAAGAAGGTCAGTTTAAACTGCTTCATCGAGAACAGAGATGAAGTTTCTGAAGATGTCAAATCTTTATTTGAACACCCATTTATGAGATTTGTATTTAGTCGCCCCGAACTTGTAATCGCGGGCAGCTTTGCTACTCAATTATTTCAGTCTGTTAGCAACTTGCCGAAAGAGACTTCTGACATTGACATATTTGTATTGAATCAATCGATTGCAGTGTTGTATTATCTCTTGTCGTTTATCAATAGCGCCGGGATAGAATATATTCAGATAAGCGGAAGTAGAAATATACTTCAGTTCAGAATTCCAGAACTAAAGTATCAAATTCAAGTCATACTTTTAGAATCTGTTATTACTGTGCATGATATAATTCAGACATTTGATATGAGCCATTGTCGTTGTGTAGTCTATCTTGGAAAAGTATATGCCACGCCAGATGCAGACTACTCTCTAAAGGTAAGACGCACGCTCTTGTACAAAAGAACGAGAGTGTGTAGACTTGCCAAAGCATTGCACTATGCAGATTCGATTATCGGAACAAAAAATACTTTGACGCGCGAGAATTGTTTATGCGATAACGCGGCCAAAGTTGAATGGCAGACTTATAGAACTGCTAATATTACTCCTGTTAAGATGAGCTTCAGAGATATCGGAGAATATGCTCACCAAGGACATACATTTGTTGAATTCTCTCGCATTCGAAAAGAGTTTGATATAAGCGCCGGCGCGGAAAGCGTTATCCCCAAGCTATCCTATCTCGAGTGGTTTAGAAGCGCTCCAATGCGCGCAACCTTTAAGCTCTCTTATTTTCAGCCGGATAATATCTTTCATGTGAACAGATACTTTTATACCAAGGATAAGCGATTTCACAAAGTTTATGAGTTTTGGAAATCAAAACTACACATCATCCAATCTTCGTACGATGCACATCTCGTTGCAAAGAGAAAAAGAAATACGTTTCTTCGTTTTTATCGCTCGGACAGAGACATTGACTTTCAGAGAATTCTCAAACCTCTCGATAAGATATTCACATACTTTCCTGTGCTTGAAAAGGGACCAACCTACTGGACCGACGGCGAGGAGTATGAATTAACAGTCGTTTTTCGCGCGCGAAATGTATTCATACTTAATAATTCATCGGAGGGATGAAATGAGTGATTCTCTAATGAACTTACCGGTTCAAAACACAGCAGTGGCAAGCCAAGATTATGCCAAAATTCAACCCTATATTGCTTCGCCCGCGCCTGCGCCGGCAAGTAAACCGCCTTCAAATAAATTCAAAATTAAAACATTTGCTATTATTTGCATCATATTTGCTGTTCTATCTCTTCCTCTTTTCAATACTTTATTTAAACTAAACTCTTATATAACATTAGCTATAAAGGTAGCAATTTTCGCGGTTAGTTTGTTCTTTATAATGAGGTTTACCTAAGCTTTTTAAAGGAATATTGTAATACGAGCAAATATGCTCTTGCGCGGCAGCAAGAATTCGTCATTGCTTCTTCTGTTAATTTCCTTATTTACATTCTCTTTGTGTAGGACTAAGTTAATGGTTAAAAATAACTGAGAAAATGTCCGACGTTGAAATCGCAAAATTGTTCTTTCAGAACCTGCTAAAAAAGTTGCCGCCCCATGAAGCAGAAATCGCGCGCGCGGTTTATGATACCATTTGGTGCAAGCACATTTTGCCGTCAGGAAAACGTTGCGGTGCGCCAGAAATAAAAAACAGCTTATGTTCCAAGCATTTAAAGTAAATTAAGAGAAGCTATTTCTAAAGTCAGAGCGTCTATAGAAATACCAAAGTGTCATCATTTATTGTTTACTCATATCTCCAAATAACAAAAGGATAAATGAGCTGTGCAAGACATACGAAGCAAGGAACAGAGTGCGGGCGGCCTGTTGTATCAGGAACAGACTACTGTCAAATACATGCTCCTAAAAAGGAGTGTTCTATATGTGCATCAAAACGTCGACTATTCAAAAGGTGTTCCGAATGTAAATTCGTCGACTGTACTGTCTGTTATAAGAAGCTTTCTCGGTGTCCGCAATGCAGGTATGTATACAATGAAGAACTGGACCGCCGTAATATCAGAGAGATACAAGAAGGTTTAAGTGAAGATTTCATTAGAGACAATGAAGTAACTTACATGAGAGAAGAGGAAGAAATACTCATGTGGGAGTTTCTACTCAATATCTCTTCTATTCGTTGAAAAACGCTCTGTCCACTTGCTGTATCCAAGCTTCGCGCGCAACTCAGAAGGAACATCAAAGCTTGTACTCGTGAAAACTCTCGGGTCTCCAAATTTTAGCCACTGCAAGAACGCATAGCAGTTTTCGGTCTTTGGCGAGTAGTGGTAGTGTTCGACAAGTTGAGGATTGCGCGCAACAATGTCAGACAGCTCGCTTGACATTTGTTTTTTGTACATAGTTTGATAATAAGAATCTGGAAATGGATACACAATGTACATAGGAGGATAATGTGGTCTATCCAGCTTCTCGGGGCAATTTTCCCTTACCCATTTTGTACAGTAAGAAAAGGGATTAAATGAAGGCGCGCATACTTGTTCTAGACTAGGAGCAGGAACAATTACATGGAACGTTCCATTAGCCGCCATAAATTCGTTCTCATATCTCTCCCAGTTTACCCAAGATGTAATACCAGTCTCTTGCCAAATCTCTTGCGGCGTCTTGTTTTTGAATGTCAGCCAATCGCGCGCGCGAATGATATGCTGGTTCCAAATGTTCCAGTATTTAATGTATAGCTTTGGTCTGTCTCTTATCATCTGCTCAAAGCTAACAAATCCTTCGCCGGGCAAATCATCGAGATTTGTGATGCTGTAATGATACATGAGAGTTTCTTGAGGAAGAATTTTGTACAATAGCCCATTATTGTGGCAGCGCAAAATCATCGTATCGGCATCTTCTTTTCCTTCAATATTGTTATCATACTGATATCTCTTCTTGTGTTTGTTGAATGCTTCATCTGAAGAGAATGGATAACCACCGAATTCATCTTTATCAAGGTCAGGATCATCGATGTCTGGCTTTCGATAACACAAGTCGCGCTTAACGTCGCAGAGCGTCAGACGCTCGGCATAGGCATTATTCCAAAGCTTTCCTACTACAATCGGTCCATTTCTCGTCATATGAGCGAAGAGACCGAGCCGCGAAAAATGGTAATAACCGGCAATAAATTCAGGAACGTGCCGCGCAGCATAACTCTGATAATCATTTGGGTCAATGCAATGAGGATTGAATGTCGGTATTTTGAACTTTTCGCCCGATTCTTTGACAATGTCGGCATGTTTTTCACAGAGGCGACCTTTTCCATAAATCTTTTCATTGCAGATTTGAATAACCCTTCTGTCAGGAATGATATAGCAGCATAGATTGGTTTTGCGCCGAACTGTCGGAAGCTGCGCGCTTGTGTCTATGATATCATCATTATCGCGCTCCGTTTCAGCTTCAGAACGTCCCTGTGTCTTTACAGAAGTGCTGAGAGAATTCCAGTCATAGTTATTCATCAAGTCGTCCCAGAATTCTCCCTTCTTCCACTTACACTCGGGAAGAAATCTTTCGATATCATCATTTATAATTATATTGCTGTGAATTCCACAGGTAAAATTCTTCTGAATTGGTTTTCCACAATACTGGCCCTTGCGGCGGCCACTTGGAAGCTTTGCGCGGCAGCCGGACGGAACTGATGGAAATTCCTTGATGCGACTTGGTATAGATAGGTAGTTTATAGTGTACTCCGGTTCCATCTTTGCATTCTTTTCTTCAACTTTTCTAAGTTCTTCGAGACATTTCCTGAGCTCTTCGCACTCTTCTTCGCATTGAGAAATCTCTGTCTCGAGTTTTGATTCTTCGAATTGATAAATCTCTGTCTCAAGTTTTGATTCTTCGAATTGAGAAATCTCTGTCTCGAGTTTTGATTCTTCGAATTGAGAAATCTCTGTCTGAGAAATCTCTGTCTCGAGTTTTGATTCTTCGAATTGAGAAATCTCTG
>JACCED011332464.1_pt1 | contig 17389 bp, 16 predicted proteins | sample 7455021 | NCBI WGS metagenome assembly JACCED01 (sample SAMN15323456, study PRJNA562643) | freshwater metagenome | isolation source: river surface water | place: USA:Blue River Watershed | collected 2017-08-19 | reverse complement strand
CGACGAAAATACAACAATACGATATGGAAGATATGGACCGTATATCTTTCATAAAACGGCGAAAATGACAAAACCGGCATTCATCGCACTAAAAGGGTTTCCAGAATTGCATGGGAATTATATAACGTGCGACGTTACGGTGTTACGAGAGTGGATCGAAAAAGAACAGGCTGCACCGGCGAAACAGAAACCGAAGTTCGGCTTCTTCAAGAAGAAATAAGATTCCTTACTATTTACGGCGGCGTGTAGTGCGAGCTTTGCGCTTAGATGAGCGACGACCACGACGGCGACGCACGGTGGAGCGCTTTTTGGAGGGTTTGATGGGGCGACGACGACGAGTTGAACCACCATCATAACCATCCTCGTTCATTTGTCTATCGCAGTCATCAAAAATGTCACTAGGCAGAATTGTTCCAGTAGCTGCTCTATACTGACAAGAATTTTTTATTTGGTCTATAATATTATCAATATTTGGTTTTTCAGTTTTCAATTGTGTAAATACTTCTTCTATAAATTCTTTATTAATTTGACTAACCGTTTTTATACCTTCAGTCACATCATCTTCATATGAACCAAGACTTGTCTCAAGAATACCATGCGCAATGTTCATCGCTTGAAGTCTAATTGAATCTAATAACTCGTTTTCATGTCCACCTTCCTCACCATAATTACAAAATAACGGGTCTAAAAGCCAATACCAATAATAATATTTTGTATACAATTTACTATCTGATGGCGTTATTGGCGTTCGTGGTGTTCGTGGCGTTTGTGGCGTTTGTGGTGTAAGAGGACCTATATTCAAAAAATTACGCATAAAATAAGGAGTGAAACCAGGAATTATAGAAGTTGCACGTGGCGGTATTGCTATATCTTCATCTGGAGAAATGTATTGTCCAAATGCTACACCTGGAGTTTGCGGTGTAAGAATATCTGATTTTGGAGTAGGAGTTTTATCATTTAAAGTAGGAGTCCACCTGAAGCAAGGACATTTTGGTGTGGCAGATCCCGGTGTGCTCATATCTATTTACATTATTATCACAAAAAATAATCCCAAACTCTTTGTATACCCTCTTCTAAACCGACATCACACTTGAACCCAAACAATTCCTCTGCTTTCGTAATTACTGGCCGGCGGCACATTGGATCATCCTGGGTTCTCGGGAGGTATTTCACTTCGAACGCACCATTCGCATTGACTGGTCGCTGTAATGCTTTACGAAACACTTCTACGAGTTCATTCATTGTAAACTCACACCCGGGATTACCGATATTCACTGGACCAATGTCATATACACTCGACCCCGCCGTCGCCATAAACGCAACTAACCCACGCACTGTATCATCGATGTAGCAAAATGACCGGGTCTGTGTTCCATCTCCATAGATTTCAATCGGCTCACCGCGCTTAATTTGCCGGACGAAATTCGTGATCACCCGCCCATCATTAAGATCCATCCGCGGTCCGTATGTATTAAACAACCGCGCGATCTTCAGGTCTAAATCCGGAAACCGTTTCTGATATTCGTAGATTAGCGTCTCAGCAACGCGTTTCCCTTCGTCATAACATGAACGCTCACCAACCGTATTCACATTTCCATAATACGTCTCGGGTTGAGGGTGAACAAGAGGATCGCCATAGACCTCACTCGTGGATGTAAACAACATTTTACAATTGTAGAGGACACAGTAATCAAGAACACGCTGCGTACCATTAATGGATGTCAGCAATGTCTCCATCGAGTATTTTTTATATTTCTCAGGCGATGCAATCGATGCGAGATGGTAGATTTCGTGGATATGTTCTTCGTTGAATAGGATCGTGCTAATTGGTTTCGTAATATCATAATCGATAAAGCGGAATCGCGGATGCCTAGGTTCCATAATCTCTCGGAGATTGTCAAGCGATCCTGTGATGAGGTTGTCTACACAAATCACGTAATTCTCGGGGGATTGTGCGAGGAGGTGAATACAGAGATTCGAGCCGATAAAACCCGCGCCGCCGGTCACAACAATTGTTTTCTTCGTTGCCATGGAATAGAATAGAATCGAATCGACGTAATTACATATAGCAATTATTATCTAAATAGTGTATAACCGAAATAAAAATGGAAAAACTCGCGGGCCCAAATGACCTTGTCCCATCGTTCAAGATATTCTCGATATTGATCATCGTTACAATTGTTATTAAAATGGTATTTCAGTATAGTTATAATGAAAATGCAGCGCCATCATTTAGCAATGTAAGTGATATGACCGACGTAGAGCTCATCAAAGACGAAATAAAAGAGAAAGACTCGTCTGATTTGAAGAAAACGATTACAGTTTATTTCAAGTCGTATATCTTCTATTATTTGACGCTACTTTGGACAGTTTGCTTGATGGTTACAATTGCGTCAATTACACTGAATAAGTATGATCCGGAAAAACCGGGATGTATTGCCAAGATGAGTATGATGAATATGATCCCAATTACGTTGTTTATGGGTCTACTGATATGGATTATTTATCAAAATACGGTGTATTATAATAAAATTAATTCAGGTCATGTTGCAGAAACTTATGTAACATTTGATACAGCAGTAAATGTTCTTTTACTGGTTCAGGCAGGTATTATGTATGCATACATCAACCAGCAAATATTATGTTCGTCAGAGATGGGACAATATAGCGAGGCAATGTCAAAATATGGCCCATATATTGCTGCATTCATAGCGCTTATTGCGGGTGGATGTATGGTTCTCAATGAGATCATTCTGAAGTTCTTTACGACGGATGGGTAGTCATCTGTCTCTCCGTCTCCTCCGTCTTCCGCTTCCGCCCCCGCTTCCACCCCAGTCTCCTCCGTCTTCCGCTCCCGTTTCCGCTTCCGCTTCATCCATTTTTTCATTACGAAATCGCCGATCAGGTGATGGAGTAATGAAAAAATAACTAGATAAATTTGTATGTCAATCCACAACCTGTATCATTCTCCCAGACCCCCGATATTTTTATAATAAAATGTTGGAATTGCGGTTTGTCGTGAATCGACATATCATGCTTCCATACACTAATTACTCCGCTACGTAATTGTTGTATGATATCACCACTCGGTTTTGGCACTTGAGCGCTTGATTGATGCTGAAGTTGAACCCATTTATTCAAAATACTTCGCTCAATCTCTTCAAATATAGTCAGCATTGCCCGATTATGATCATGTTGTGGATCAAAATGGCAGTTGTAAATATTGCTATTGAAATTCTGTTCATTTTGTTTTATGAACAGCTCAAATTGAATATATACACCATTCATAATGAAATCATTGGTTGAATAGGTAATTCGATTGAATATACTATTGACGATATGTGTGTTTACTCTTCGTTCGGTAAAATAAAGCTGTGAGGGCATGTATTCATTTGCATTAATAACAACGTTCATTTTCTCGTATTCTCTTGTGTCGTCGTTGTCGTCGAAACTATTGATATATCATAAATAAATCGGTTTAAGCAAAGTTCCAATAAATATTCTGTCTATAGTGTAGAAAATACACTCACTACCAATGGCGGCGAAATATCACATCACGAAATATACACGTAAAATGGCGAAGAAAATCGGTGTCGTTGTAAAACCGTCTACGAACCCAGAGAAGAAGATCGACGTGTTTCGTCATTCACGTAAAATCGCCAGTGTTGGCGCAGCAGGTATGAATGATTTTCCCACCTATATTCGCACCCGTGGACTCGCGTATGCAAAAACCCGCAGGCGCTTATATAAAATGCGTCACGAACGCGATCGTCATGTCAAGTGGAGTGCTGGTTGGTTGGCTGATAAGTTGCTGTGGTAATGGAATGGATGGAATCAAATGTACCCATTTTCGGAGTTTCGCGCGAAAATTGGTATAAATCAAAGACGCGCATACATACTAATCGTGACCGCGTCATTCCATTTTATTCCATTCCATTCCATATAATGAAATTCTTTGAAACACATTTCAACGAATATGTCAAAAAGGTAGAAGAATATTCACTTCACCCAATCATAAAAAAAACAATGGCTACATTCCCGCACGACATTCAGCATCTACCAAGTATGATCATGTATGGCCCAAGTGGTGTAGGCAAGTATAGTCATGCATTGTATATGATCTCTCGGTATAGTCCATCTCATCTTAAGTACGAAAAGCGAATTGCCGTTGCGTATAATAAGGACACATTTTTCATTAAAATCAGTGACTGCCACTTTGAAGTGGATATGTCGCTTTTAGGTTGTAATTCGAAACACCTGTGGAACGAAATCTATAACCAGATTCAGGATATCATAAGTTCACGTTCATCGTCTAGCACAACCGCGTTTGTCATGTGTAAGAACTTTCATAGAATACACAGTGAATTATTAGAAACGTTTTATAGTTACATGTCGGACAATCTTAAGTTCGTAATATTATCTGAGCATGTAAGTTTTATTCCCGACAATATACTTCACCGTTGTAAAATGATTCCATTCAAACGTCCAACAGCTACAATGTATAATAAGTGTCTATTTTCTTCAACCAGCACTAGTAGCGCTGGCACTGGCATTGGCACTGGTAGTGGCAGTGGGAGCGCCGCAAAAAAAGGATCGAAACATGGATCGGTCGCAGCCGCCGCAGCAACCTCATCAACTACGCATCAACCAGCGTCACCGACTGATATCATAAAGGAAACCCCCATTCGTCTAACTAGTAAATTTCCATTGGAAACAATCACAAATATAAAGGCGCTGAAATCAAATATGATGGAATTAACCGAACCTCATGAGAATATATGCAATTGTATTGTAGAGATCATTCTCTCGCCAGAAGCACAATTAAAATATGACGCACTGAGAGAACGCCTTTATGATCTTCTTACATACGATATCAATATACAAGAATGCGTTTGGTTTATACTACGTCGCTTGATCATCAATGGATCATTATTACCCGAAATGATGGACGATATTATGATACAGATCTACACATTTTTTCAGTATTTCAATAATAATTACCGCCCGATATATCATTTAGAGAATTTCGTCTTATTACTAGTATGTAAGATACACGGATTCAAACATCAGTTTCCACCGTCGTTATCTGTCGCAAATGTCTAATTCATTTCAATCCATGTTTCCATTCCCGTTTCCAGAATCAATTCAAACCTCATTACACACACTCGGATTTCCTGATGGAGTTGCACCACCGTCCATGAAAGAATTAAATAAGAGGTATCACCTTCTCGCATTGAAACATCACCCAGATAAGGTCGTTGGAGACGACAACCATAAGGAGGCAACCGAGAGATTCAAAGAAATCAACGAGGCACATAAACGCGTCAAAGAATACTTTTTTTCCGATGACCCTGGAGGTATGCCGGATATTCATATGGAGGCAGGTGGGTACGATAGTATTCTTCAGTTATTCATTCAATCGATACTTGTAAAAATGACGGCGGTGAATGGCTCGACGACTACTGATAGTAGTGCAAATGCAATTCAATCACTGATTCTTATGATCATTACGAAGGGTATCCAATCTGGAATCACGATGTTCCGCACCATGGATAAGAATACATGTCTTACGCTCTATGAGATTCTCTCGAAAAACCAGGATCTATTTGGAATCTCTCGAGAGATTATGGATGAACTTACAAGTATCGTCGAAGAAAAGACGGGCGAAGACCTTGTTGTTCGTATGAATCCGTCATTGTTGGATATGTTGCTCGATCGGATATATATTCTTCATGAATGCGGGCAGATCTATTATATCCCATTGTGGCATACTGAGCTTCATTTCAATAAACCCGCTAGTGATGGAGGTAAAAGCGAGGTCATCGTATTATGTGAACCGGAACTCCCGGATAACGTATCTCTCGATGATAATAACAACTTGTTCATATCTCTCGACGTTAACATTCAGGAACTATTCGCCAAGCAGATCTTGCCAGTTTACATTAATGACGAAATCAAGTCGCGCGGGTTTATTTATTATTTGCATGCCACGGATGTTACTTTACAATCACACGGTCGTCAATGTATCCCTCTTCGTAATCTTGCGGGTAGTGGTGCTGCTGGTATCTCAAAATGTAATACGAATACCAATGATATCTATAAGGTGGGGATCCGCGCGAACGTATACGCAAATGTGCGGTTGGTGTCGGGTGCGTGAAAGCCTCAAAGACTGAAAATTAACTATTCGCATAGTATTTATAAATTCCTCCTATTATCCAAGCAGTGTTTATTATGATTGACTGATACTGTTTGGACTTAATACAAACAATCAACAACCCAGTTGCGCCAAGGGTATTTAATATAAAATCTATCGTTTTTTCAAACGTAACGACGTATGGGCACAATACCAATATACTTCCCGCCCATCCTATTCCTTCTAAAATAAATGTCGTACACTTATTCTGCTGAGACGTTACTGTGTTATGATCTGGTATAGGTTCTGAAATAGGAACTATTTTATTCGATGCATATGCTTCGGACATATCTGTTAATTATATCATACATATAATATTATATTGTATTGTAGTTCAATGAGAATTAGTATTTCATTTTTTACGATCATAAGTAAAAAAATGAAATTACCTGTAAATAATGTGTTAGTATTTTTTTGATATACAACAATAATACAAACATACCTGTAGTCACGAGTTGACAGTGTGTATATGTGATATTCTAGACTATTTTAGACCTTGCGGACAATCTTCTTCTTGGAAGCAGCGTCACCTCCAGCAGCAGCTGCAGCGGCAGGAGCGGCGACAACAGGAGTCGGCTTGGCAACAGGAGTCGACGCGGTTTTGGCGACAGGAGCAGCAGCAGGCTCGTCATCATCATCCTCGATGATCGCAGAGACGTTGTCGTGATCATGCTCGCCGCCATCAGCATCACCATCCACGTCAGTAGGCACAACCTGTGAGACAATCTTGGTCTTCTCCTCCTCGTCCAACTTGATATGGCACTTGCCCTTCAGCGACATCTTGGGCTTGACGATCGCCTGAAACAACTTCCAAGTCACGCCAAACTTACCATTGGCGAACCAGATACCGCCGCACTGGATCGAAACGGCGATGTGACTGCCTTTGGCGATAAGATCCTTGGGAGACAACGCAGGATTCGATGCGTCAGGGAAGATCGGCTGCATGTCGACGTCATAGAGCTCGAGCTCCTTCCACTGACCATCCCAGAATGGCAGCTTGACCTTGAGAGTAGGAGCACGCGTCATATCAGCCTCCAGAGTGTCCTTGTTCTTGGGATACTTGAGAATCGGTGTCCAGAGTGCTTCGACTGCATCAGCAGTCATCTTGGGCTTGCTGAACCATTCCTTCGAGTTGGTGATTGCATCCTCCTTGATTCTCTTCTCGAATGCAGTGATATTTGCGAGAAACTTCTTCGTAGCGGGAGTCTCGAAACCGTCATTGGGAAACTGGAGCGCGAGATCATAACTTACCTTGCCAGACTTATCATCCGTGAAGTCATTGACACCCCAAGTGAGCATCAGAGGAGACGACAGATTGAGAACAGTGCTGGTCTCTGATTTGACACTCCCGACACTGCGACCGCCGACAGAATTCACCTTGGGCTTGGTGTATTTCATGTCAGTAAGAGGATTGAAGGAAGCGCCGGGGATAACCATTTCAGAAGCCATTGTGATTGAGATACGAGTGTTGAACGATGTGTTGAACGATGATATATGTATTCATCATAAATGTTTAAATCAATTTTTTATGATGGATGGAAATTCAAATACTAATTGCTCGGTTGCTACGATGCTCCGGCGAAGCCGCCGTCGTAGGGGGCGGAACCCCCGTCGGAACCCCCTTAGCATCGCTTCTTATCAAATATAGAAACAACCTCCCTAACAAGAATGTCAAACTCCTCACGTTGAGTAATCGAGAGCGAAAGAGTATCATTGAGTTTCTTCAATAGATCCTGCAGACGCGCGCGATCCTTCTCAATGTCGGCTGTTTTCTGCGCTTGCACTTTATATTCATTTGCAAGAGCTGTCAACTTCTTAAGTTCAGATGAATAATCGGTATTTTCCTTTTGGATCAGGTTCTTGTATTTGTTATAATGATTAATAAATGCAGTAGCGACATATCCAGAAATATTATGAGTATTAAAATGTATGCCGGTAAGAAGCCGAACCATCTCGTCCTTGTATTCATCCTTAATCAGCTTATTATCGACGGTTGTCTTGACATTCTCAATGTGAGATGCGAGCTCACCAAGTGATTTCAAGAATCCGGGGCGCATCGCATCAAGGGTTTCAAGGTATCTTGTATCCGCGATCATTTTCTTATAATGGGTCTGGATTGTCGCGTTCAAGCGCTCAGACTCGTCATAAAGCTTCTTCATTGCTGCACGAGACGACTCCAAACGAAGTTGCTCATTTCGAAGCGTAACACTGACACCGTTGTAGTTATTGCGGTTCTCGGTTTCAATCTTCACTTGTTCATCACTGGATTCCTTCATGATCGTCAAAATCCTCTCCTGAAACTTCGTCAGCTTTACATTTGTCTTTGCATTTGTTGCGATGATCTCGTCAATTGCCGATTGTTTCGGAATAGTAGGAGCAGCGACAACAGGAGTAGGCGAAGCGACAACAGGAGTAGGCTGAGCGACAACATGAGTAGGCTGAGCGACGACAGGAGTCGGGGCAACGACAGCCTTTGGAGAAGGATCAGCAGCGAAAACAGGAGTAGGTGCGACACGAACAGCAGCAACTGGGGTTGCTACAGGAGCCGGAGTCGGAGCAGGAGCAGGAGCCGGAGCCGGAGTCGGGAAATAACGGCAATACACTCTGTCATGATTGTTATTATCACTGGTCCAGAGCCACTCAGCATCAGCAGGGATATCTGGGCGAGAACCACCTCCAACCGAACGCCAAATGTTGTTATCCTGGTTACGACCATAACTAACTGGCCGGGTCCACAATGAATCATCAAAGTTATTCCTTGTCCAACCAAAGCTTTCCTTAAGGGAGCAACGCCAGTCAGAAGGTTTTGTAACTTTTCCTCCGAAAACACCTATGAATGCAGCGGGTCCGCCTTTATCCACACCATCGATTGCAATAACATCCCCTGGCTTCACAAGAGGCGAAAAATGATACGTAGTTGTCCAACTGGTTCCACGTCCAATCTTCTCTCCATTGACATACATATCAAATTCGTTATCGCAAGTGAAGTAGATTGGCAAGGCTGTAGCAGCAGCAGCGGGAACCGGAACAGGCGCAGGAGCGGGAACAGACCTCACAGCAGCAACGGGTGCAACTACCACTGGCACTTTAACAGCCGGAGTGGAAGCAGGAGCACTCGCAGATTTGGGTGCGGGAACAGAGACTTTAATCGATATCTTGGGCTCAGGGAGTGATGCAGCTTTGGGTGCAGGCACTGGTGCAGGCTTCGGTGCAGGCACTGGTGCAGGCACTGGTGCAGCCTTGGGAGCAGCCTTGGGAGCTGGCGCAGGTGCAGGCTTCGGTGCTGGAGCAGGCTTCGGTGCCGGAGCAGGCTTCGGTGCTGGAGGAGGAGGTGGCGGGCTTTTAAATATACGCTGTATCGCTTTTGGCACGAATCGTTGTAAACGTCGACTAGAAGACGAATCATTCTCTGTCACTATCTGGGTATCTACATCATACACAGGTGCTACAACATCGTCGATTTTATAAGAATCAACCTCGTTGGAAACAGTTTCTGTGTATAATTCTGGAACATCAAGTATCGTGATACCTGAAACCAGTGATGCCGAGAGAAAACAGAATAGAACACATGATGATATACGCATAAAATGGCAGTTATACAATAGTATCATAAAATATCTTTATGTCGTAAAAGATAATAAACATTTTATGTGACTATATATATTTATTAACGCGTCGGCGGTGATCCAATGTCGGTTGTTCCCGTAACAAATAATACATCGAATCGTATTGAAACACAAAAACTATATATGACACTACTTCAATTCAGTCTATATGATAATCCATATAAGTACTATTCACGTAAAATAAAACTAAAAAAAGTTCCGTCATTACAGTCCTTACAATCAGGATCAGGATCAGGATCAGGATCTGGATATTCGGGTCCGATTGAATATGTAATCGCGTCAATGTATCCAACAAATACTTCTGTATCAACAACACCGATAGAATGTATTAAAACTCGTAAAAAAATGAAACTAACATCGGCTGCCTCGGCGTCAGCGTCGACCGCGACAGATAAAGAACAAGAAGGAGAACCAGAATCGCCTAAAGGTAGTAAGAATGCATCATCGCCATTGGAAGAAGAACAAGTAACCAACGTGATTATATTCAAACCCAGTGAACACGAAAAGATGAAAAATACAAAGTATACATTAACAGAATTACGAACATTGTGTACGCATTATGGTATCAAAAAGTCAGGAACAAAACCGGAATTAACACAGAGAATATATACCCATTTAAAACAGTCCTATTATATTGTAAGAATTCAGCGTATTTTTAGAAACTTTATCTCCGGAAAATATCGCGTATTGTGCGGCCCGGGTTATCTTCATACGTCGCATTGTGTGAATGATACTGATTTCTATACATTTGATAAATTATGTGAAATTAAGCCTACTGAATTATTCACCTATCGCGATAATGACGACAAAGTATACGGATTCCATATTGCTTCTATCTTCCATCTTGTTATTAGTTCGTATCCAAATATCACCAATCCGTATAATCGAAAATTGATTCCAGCAGCGATCATCAACAACCTCTATGAAAAGCTTATATACGGTTCTTTACTTGGGTTTCGCGTTTCTGTAAAACTAGATGATCCGGATGAAGAAGAGACAGCAGTAGTTGTTGGAACCACAAGCGGTAGTCTATCACGAGAGAAACAAGAGGAGCTCTTCATTGTCGATTTATTCCAGCACATCAACACGCTTGGAAACTACTCTGATTCAGAATGGTTTATCGCATTACAACGTGCAGAACTTATTCGGTTTATTCGTAATGTTCATGACATATGGTATTATCGTGCCAATTTGTCGCAAGAAATGAAGGAGCGAATCTGTCCTCCAAGTGGAAATCCGTTTGTCTTAAATAACGCTCATGTTAATTTGAACGTGTTGACATTATTGACCGATCCGGAAATTCGCACGATATGTGTCTCCATTATCGAGAGAATGGTTCGTCGTGGTGTATCACGTGAGGATCAATGTCTCGGTGCATTCTATGTACTCGCAACTCTTACGATAGTGAGTCAGGATGCGAGAAATGCGTTACCATGGTTATATGAAGCAGTTATGTAAAAAATGTGATAATATCGATGAAAATACGCGCCCGGTCATGAGATGAAAAATATGTCGTGAAAACAACTTAAAAAGACATTACTCATATGTGTATAACAATCAAATCCGATGGTTAAGTCTGCTCCTTCTTCTTCTGCCGCCCCTGTTGCCGCTTCTGCCGCAGCTCCTGCTGCTTCCGCCGCCAAGTCTGCCAAGCCTGCTACCCCCAAGGCTGCTGCTAAGGCTGCCGAGGCCGCCCCCGTTGCCGCCCCTGCTCCCGCTGTTGAGGGCGCTGATGCCTCTACCCCTGTTGCCGAGGTTGACGGCTCTGTTTCCACTGCTCTCTACGGCAGTGTTCTTACCAAGCTTCAGAGCGCTCAGGCTCTTCTTGCTTCTATTCGCTCTGAGGTCAATGAGCTTAAGCGCCAGCATGCCCGCGAGCTTCGTGCTGCCAACAAGGCTAACAAGCGCCGTAAGACCAACGCGAACCGTGCTCCTTCTGGCTTCGTCAAGCCCACTTTGATCTCTAACGAGCTCGCTGCTTTCTTGGGCAAGCCCGAGGGAAGCGTTCTTGCCCGCACTGAGGTTACTCGTGAGGTCAACGCCTACATCCGCAACCAGAAGCTTCAGGACAAGGACAACGGTCGCAAGATCAACCCCGATGCCAAGCTTCTTAAGCTTCTGAAGTTGAAGAAGGGTGAGGAGCTCACTTACTTCAACCTGCAGAAGTACATGGCTGCTCACTTCGCCAAGTCTGCTGCTCCCGCTGCTGCTGCTGGTGGCGCTGTCAAGGCCTAAACAAATGGTCGGGGTCGTGCCAAAAAATAAAACAAAATACAAAAATACAAAAACAAAAACAAAAAAGAACAAATCGTGCGATTGCACATCCAAGCGCATATGGTATAGTGGTAGAACGCCTCCCTTCCAAGGATGAGACTCGGGTTCGATTCCCGATGTGCGTAGTATTGAAATGAGTATAAAAAATATATTCATTTCATCTTGATTTCCGTCTATAAAATTCAAATACTTTCCTCATTACTATTCCTCCGTTTCCGTTTGTGAAACGAATGCAACTCCTTAAACGATGATACGTCATTTACGCCATACACTTCTTTTGCGATCAAACACGCTTGTTCTTCTGGCGACTCAACACAAACACCATACACCGGCGATGATGTAAGTGACGTTTTACCAGACGAAAGTGATTTGATAATGGTTTCGTCGCTTGGCGATGGTTCGATAAATATAAAATCCTCTTTGGTCATGATTTCAATGATTCGCTTTCTCTGTATATTCTCGCGGTTCAAAACTACGAGTTGTTTGAATGGTTTTCCATTTGAAATTGAACTAACATCAAACATTGCTTCATTCGAAATATATGTGATTGCACTTGCTTCAACCACTCCATTTTGATCGATTTCGCCGAGTTTGTCCTTGTCCTTGTCCTTGTCCTTCTCTTTGTCGACCTTCGTCGCAGAAGTTTTGCGTGGCTGTGAAGCATACCAATCATAAAACCCCCCTCCGCTATCATGGTATTTCGATTGATCTTTCACCGAAAGTGCCTTGAACTTCGTGAGTTGTCTGAATACAGAATCGGGTGAATGAGTCGAATGTATATTAGAATAGTCTGTTCCGCAAACAACACACATCATTTTAAACTCCTGTTGGGTCAATGAAAGCGACTTCAAAATTTCACGTGTGTCGTAGGATATGACAGAGTGGTTTAGTAAACTTATATTACGCAAGACTGTTGGACAACCATACACAAACATATCCGTATCATCACTCAAACATGCATCTACACGCTTTTTCAATGAGAGGTTCGCACATAATGCATCTGCCTCACCTTCAGCATCTATTGTGGCAAACCCAAAACTGACAAGCAGTTCTTTCACATTCGCAATATCACAATCGCGCAATCGAACAAACTGCTTCTTGAGTTCACGCATTGTTTCGGTAATGTCGTCTAGTTCGGTTGTCGTCACTGTCGACGCCGGATCTTCTTTCTTCTCTTTCATCAATTTCGCCAGATTATCATATTGTCGTTTCGCTTCTTCTTTCTTCTTTCGACGTAGTTCTATTACGTCAGTTTTTTGAGGAGGAGGAGGACCATCAAACACAAACACCGCGTGGATATTATAATGTCGAAAAACCGACCCCATTAGATACATATTCTCAAGCAGGGCTCCTTCTCCAGAATATCTATACATGTAAATACTTGTATCTACCGCGATTCTTTTTCCAGTAAATTCCTTCAAGTGCACACGTGTCGAAGCGCTCGTACATCGATTTTGTATGAACCGGTTCAAACAACGAATACCCATTTTCTCTTTTTACGGTGAGATACTCTTACCATAAAAAAACATTATTTCATTCAATTTTATCACTACTTCAAATTGAAAGGATTACTAAATTATTAAGTGTGTGCTACTTGCTGTTCATCTTCGTCGTCGCTGATGATTGTATTCGCATCAATTATGATCACATTGTGTTCCGGAGTAGTCGCTTGGATTTCAGCAGCAGCGGCGACAGATGCTTCAGGCTCTGATTGGTTGGCGGCGGCGACGGTGCTTGCTGATTCATCGACGTTCAATTGAATTCCATTACCGGTTTCGTTAGTAGAGTCCGACGTGGTAAGAGCTGGAGTCGCGGGTGTGTGAGATTTCTTGTTGTGCTGATGTATCTTGTGTCGAACATATCCCTTGATATCATAATAATCACGGTCCATTTCAGAATAGATGTCGTCTTTCATATCGGCGAATTGTTCCTTGATATCATAAACGTCGTTGCTGGATTGAGCAACCTCATCCTTCAAGAAGTCCACCGTCTCTTTAGTATCAGACAACTCTGCGTCGACCATTCCGATACTTTTTTTGAGCGTCTCGCACATCTCGCGGACTTGCTTCACTTCCTCGACCATTCCAAAATAACGGTGTGAGTGGTATTGATTGGAACGAGTAACGAGATCAGTCATTTCGTTATTGACGTTTTGAACCAATTCAGTACTTGCCTTGCTTTCAAACTCCACCTCACGTGAAATCGCGCGCGCAAACTCCTCACGCAAATCACCGGAGACCTGATGAAGACGCTGTTCGATACGATTGTGCACTTCGCCAATATGTTTCATCATGATCGCCTCATGATCTTTCATACGATTATTGAGACAATCTGCAGTGTGAACTGCAGCATCCAACTTGGCCATAAGTTCATTTTCGCGACGGATGAACAAATCATAGTCATTGTCGTACGTCTTGTGTAATTCGCAAAGCTCTTCACGGAGTTCGGTATTTTCTTTCTCCAAATTGTGAAGTCTCGTATTGAACTCACCGCGAAGTGTATCAATATAATCAAAGATCTCATGGTCTGCACTGGAACTTCCATACGAGATATCTTCACGCACCTTATCACATTTCTTGTTGACGTATTTTCTCAGTTTGCGGACGTGTTTGGAAAGGACATTGTTTTCATTGATGTCGGTTTGAACTTGGGCAAGCTCCGCCTTCACATCCTGCAGTTCTTGATACATTTCATCCGATCCACGGGTAAGTGTTGACACACTCGATTTGAGATTTTCGTCGTTCTGCTCGCACTTTACAAACAATGCGGCCACATTTGTCCAGAGAACCGTTTTTTCTTCCGAGTCATTGTTTGCATATGAAGCCGAGAGTGGCATCAGAGCAGGTATTTCTTGTTGAGCTGGTGTATATATTTTGGGGTTATTCACCGAGAGGGAAACCAACCTTCCAGTAGAGGTTTGAGGAACAGGGCGTGAAGAAGACGATGACATTACGAGATGAATCGATGATATATATTATAAACACATCGATTTATATTCAATTTTCGCAAGTTATCTATTTGAAATACTAAATCCCGTGGAATTGTCATTCCATCGTCATTCCATCGTCATTCCATCGTCATTCGCATCGTTTTTGTTGTAATCGTCGACCCGTGTGAATGTTTATTCGCATTTTCAATAAATGCCACCATACTTAATACCACTGGATCTCTCGAAATCGCACATAAGAAATCTACAAACTTCGGCAGAGTTTTATGCAGTCTAGAAAATCGAATCGCGCCAATACGACCCTTACCCTGATTGTGCTGGCAACACCACGAAATAAATGGGATCGCGTATACTGAAAGAATACCTCCAAGAATATAATATGCATATACATTCGTGTCCTCGACGTATCGTTTATGACACAATTCTTTATTTTCAGATGACGGGATTGTAATATGAGCATATCTCAGTTTCATAATATCAAGCACCTTTACCGTTTGATACACATAAAAAATCGAATTTTGTAATATTTTCTCTCGAACAACGCGAACAAACTGACTTTGTGTGACCTGCGATTTTGATGCTCCATCATGGAAATATGTGTTGAACATTGTGTTTATGATGCGCGCCCATGTTTCCGTATACGTTTCAAATAAAAGTATATCCCCGTGTGGAATACAAAACGTATGACGAAGTCGTGCATTTGCTTCGTGTAGATCTTGATCAATGAAATCCATGTTAAAATTATGCATCGACTCGTGAACAAATACTTTGAACCACTCCTCCGTGCGATATACCACAATCTCTCCATCACTTTCACAATTTCGCGTAAGACCGGTATTCACATGAATCGCCGAGAGAATCGCATTATCACCTGACGCATTTTCAAGGGGGCGCTGTTTTTTGAATGGTGTCATATAAAAATAAACATTGAGACTTTTATTCGAACATTCATGATCTGACAAACTTGTAACAATTGTAAGCCACATAAACACCTTGTATGCGTAAAGTTGATATACCGCGATCTCGGACGCACACAAGAACGATGATGAAGATGAAGATGCCCAATTATTGTTTCGACTACATACGGAAAAATGGGATTCGGGAAATGTGATGAAATGAATGGTTACTGCACGTCCACGAATAGTTGATTGGAACCGAATACAAAACTCCGATTTCTCTCGAATATATGAATACACTTTGTATGGAATATACTGATCATCGTCGTTATCACTATTATTTCGTCGTAAATCATAAGTTCTCTGTAGCCCTGATAAAATGCGTGGATGAGGAAGATCGTTTGCAGAATTCTTGATTTCTGTAATATGGTATGCCAGCTTTGTTTCAGTTGGTGGTTGTTGAATCATATTGTCTTTATGATGTGCGTCAGCTGACGATTTCTGATATATTTCATATTCTGCACGACGAAATGTATCATAAATCTTTTTAAAGAAGTCATTTGTTACATCTTTATTTTCGTGGATATGCGAACGGATTGTACGAGGTAATTGTGCAGTATAATCTCTCATAAGCTGTTGCATCGTTTTTTGAATCCCATTTGTGTCTTTTTGGATATCCTCTTCGATCCACATGGTTCTTATTATATTATCTGCCTATTATAATATAATAAAATCAAATGTTCGATCTTATCTTCAAGAAATACTTTAAACCAGGAACAATACATATCTTCGTATTTTCATTTTTAGTCTTTATCGTGTTAAATGTCATCGAGAATGTAATTCACTACAATATTGGTAAATTTCATGAAGGGAATGTGAATGGAAAGCCTATTGGTAAAACATCAGTTGCTGGTTTTCATTTTACAAATCCATCAAATGTAGACTGGCTGCGTATTGTCGTAATTATGTTGATTTTCGCTGTGCTTCAGGGATTCTTTACGAGTTATTTCAGCGTATGCTGAAATGCCAGCGTATGCTGACGTTATCTCGAAGCACCTGTTCGCAACTTGTGACGAACTCGCATTAAATGCTGATACACCTCAGGACGCGATCCGCGTTGATAATGAACCAATTTCGCATTCCGTGTGGCTAGAAGTAGGTCTTTAAGACCCTTGTTCTGAGAGAATTTCGCAAACATTGCATTCTCCATCTCTCGTTCACTCCGTCCATGATTAAAAAAATCCGGATCGATTGTGATTCGCGAAGGCCGGATAATTGTGTTATGATTCAGTTTTCCACTTTTACTGCCAGCCGCTTTTGCAAGAACTGGATCCGCAGATAATTCCGACCTTGAATCGAGTGAAAACTTCAAGTAAAATTCGCGGTTGTTATTTTTAAATTTACTCGCTTGATAATAATGCTCTACACTTTGCCATGTATGATTATCTAGCAT
>JACCED012067888.1_pt1 | contig 17395 bp, 17 predicted proteins | sample 7455021 | NCBI WGS metagenome assembly JACCED01 (sample SAMN15323456, study PRJNA562643) | freshwater metagenome | isolation source: river surface water | place: USA:Blue River Watershed | collected 2017-08-19 | reverse complement strand
TCCGCAATTAAAACATCAAAAGAGTTTGATATTGAAATTGCGAAACAAAAATGGTTAGCCTTATATAAAAAATTGTTAGATCAAAAAAATGCGCATCTTACATACTGAAGCATCTCAAGGATGGGGTGGCCAAGAAATTCGAATTATTAATGAATCAAAAATTTTTACAGAAAATGGTCACACCATAGCCATAGCCGGGAACCCCAACAGTCCGCTGATAAATAATGCGAAGAAAGCTAACATAGATGTTATCGAAGTTGATTTATCAAAGAAAAATATTAAAAACCTTATCTCATTACGTAGAGCAATTAAAAAATTTTCTCCAGATGTAATATCTTGCCATTCAAGTACTGATCATTGGCTATCTGCATTAGCTCGGATTTTTTTAAAAAATCCTCCAAAAATAGTCAGAACTAGACACATTAGTACCAAGGTCACTAGAAACTTACCCACAAAATGGCTTTATAACTATGGCTCTGATCACATTATGACAACAGGCAATGAGATTAGAAACGCCTTAGTTTGCGATAATTTTGTCAAAAAAAATAAGATATCTTCAGTACCAACTGGCATTAATACAAAGATATTTGGTCCTGGCGACAAAAAAATAGCCCGTAAGAATACAAACCTACCGGATAATAAAATTATCATTGGCATTATTGCCACACTTAGATCATGGAAAGGGCATAGTTATTTAATTGATGCTATATCACAAATACCAAATAATTTAATTTATTTGGCAATTGTCGGTGATGGCCCTCAGAAGAAAAATTTAGAAGCTCAAGTCAAGCTTAGAAACAGCGAAGATAGAATTGAATTTATTGGCCAAAAAGAAGATGTTTTACCCTACTTGCAATCTTTTGATTGCTTTATATTTCCAAGCTACGCTAATGAAGGAATTCCACAGGCCCTATTGCAAGCAATGTCAATTGGATTACCCATAATTACCTGCGCTATCGGAGGGATTCCTGAAGCCATAGAAAATTATGCGCAATGTAAAATCGTACAAACAAGAAATTCAAACGCCTTAAAAGATGCAATAACTCAGTTTGTAGACAATTTTGACTGTACAAGAATTAAATCAACACCCCTAGTAAAGTACACCCAAGAAAATATGTATACAGATGCAAGTATTGTCTATAACTTAGTCACAAGTAAACGTTGACAAGCATTCATTAACATTTGTGATGTCACAGTTTTCAAACATTCACTTATTTTAGTCCCTTGACAACCAGCCCAACCACAAGGGCGGCAGGAAAACTTTTCATCTTGAGTAACGCAAAGGTAGTCACATTGCCATGGGTGCCAGTTAACCTCATTAGTGGGCCCAAATATTGCCACCACCTTACAACCCATAGCACTGGCAAGGTGAATTGCAAATGAATCAATACTCACTAAAAGTTGAGCTTTTTTAAGCAATACTGAAGACTGCTCGATTGTAAAATCTGAAATAATATGAGGAGTACTAAAACAGGATTGAGCAATTATTTGATTAGATTCAAAGTCCTGTGCCCCCCCCAAAAGAATTACCTGCCAACCATCTAAATGAAGTGCGTCAATCAACTCCACCCAAGTTTGAGACTTTATCTCCTTAAATGTCCATCTAGATGTTGGATTTATAACAATCAACTTATCAGAGTAAATTGATTGCTTGACAAGCCGTGAATCAACGTAATCAGCAGCTTCAGCCCTTGGTTCGAGACAATACCTAGGTGCAACTTCTCCGCGATATAAACCTACCGCACGTATTAAATCAACCTCCAACTCAGCGACGTGCTTTTCTTGCTTTCTGACAAGGATAGTCTTAAAAGAGTTATGCCAAATCTTGGGCCGTCTATATGTTGCATATGCAATAGATTTTTTAGCGCGGCATATTCGAGAAAAAATAGCTCCACGCCAATCATCAGAAAACTGAACAACTAACTCATATTTACTAGAAATAATTTGTGCATAAATCTTAAAGTACTCGAAGTATTTTTTGAGGCCCTTTTCACCTCGAGGAATTACATAGATCTTATTAACTCGATGATTCATCGAAAGAATATCCACGCTATGCCTGAAGCACAAAACATCAACCTTCCAACCCTCCGGTAGAGATTCGATGGCCGATGTCAAAATTACAGTATCTCCAAGATGCTTAGCCTTTAGATATAAAGCTGTCTTAATATGCATCTTCTTTATATTTTGGATTATTTTTAATTTTTTCAAGCCACTCTTCGGTAACTATACCGATTTTTTTTGCAGGGACCCCCGCTACAATACTGTTGGCTTCAACATCAGATGCAACAACACTCATTGGTAAAACAACGCTTCTGTTGCCAATCTTAACCCCTGGATATATTGAGCATGGACCTCCTATATAACATTGGTCGCCAATATCCACTCTAGATCTTCTAATAAGGCTACTTCCAATTGAGTTATCATCAGCCATGTTAGATAGTATGCTTGTGTGAGTCCATATAAGAGTTGCTACAGAAATAGTCGTATTAGATCCTATAGATAAACCCCCAGAAGCATCTAGAATGCAGTTTTCACCAATCCAAACATTTTTACCGCAAGAAAGTTTTTCTATTTGAATTATCTTGGCAGACTCACGAATTCTACAACCATTGGGCAATCCATAATATTCAGCACGTTCATCATCCGTCATAAATTGAGAAATTAAATTCTTAAAAATCTCCCTTCGCAACGCATCATTTCGCGCTGTTTTCTTAATAACTGGAAAAGCCTCAGAATAAAACTGTTTAATAATATCTAAAATATCATCTGGTGTAGACGATTTGGATTCGCTATTTTTCATCATCAACCGCCATATGTATAGCGTCAATAACAGGTCCAACATTCAATCCAGCGTAACACGGAAATGTTATCAAGCTGGCTGCCAACTCCGTAGCTACGGGCAAATTCACATCATATTTAAGCCTGTAGTACTGTTGGTTTGACTGCGAATATGTGCCAATAGTGGTCTCTATACCATTATTTCTGAGCTCTTCTATTAACGTATTCCTTTTTACCCGCTTGGGCACTTTGTAAACGAGGGATTGTATATTTGAGATCACATTAGAAGCTACGTACTGAGGAGCAAATCCTAATGGCAGTAATTCCTTGTTATATTGATCTCTAATATTATTTCTCTCGATAACAATATCACCCAATTTCTCTAATTGCTTTATTCCCATAATCGCTGATAGCTCAGGCAATCTATAGTTATAACCATATTCTGTAAAATTTAACTGCCCATCCACCATGCCATCAGCACCGTGTGCTAACTTAACTCTCAACCAGTTAGCCCAATCATCATTATTGGTGGTAATGGCACCTCCCTCACCGGTACAAACAATTTTTCTAGGATGAAAACTAAAGCAAGTTAAATCAGCAATTGCTCCACATTTGAGACCATTCTCAGAACTACCTATTGCACATGCTGCATCCTCAATCAATGGCACACGGTAACTATTGCATATATCCTTTATTGAGTGCAACCCAGTTGGATTACCAAAAGTATCAACAAAAATTACTGCTTTAGTTTTATTTGTAATCTTTTTTAAAAGCTCATCTGGACAGAGATTAAAAGTAAGAGGATTAACATCTAGCAAAACAGTTTTTGCGCCCAAATCTTCTACCACATTAGCTGTGGCAGGAAATGAAAAATCCGCAACCAAGACCTCGTCTCCAGGACCGACGGCCAATAACTTCAAGCAAGTTGATAACGCAGTTGTGGCTGATGTAGTTAAGAAAACATGTCTAGCATCAAGGTATTTTGACAAATCATGCGTAAATTTATCTACGTATTTACCACGCGTAAAAATACCACTGTCAAAAACATCTTGAAAATCAAGTCTAACCTCATCCCAACTAATATCTGGCTTAATCAACCTAATCATTGATATGTCCCTGGTACCATAAAAGTGTCTTAGCTAACCCCTCATCAAATGAAGTTAGATCATAATCAATCATGGATTTAATTTTCTCATTTGATGCAATGTGACACAACACGTCAGACTTTCTGGCTTCCTTAACTAAAATATCTCCGGTGTATGAAAAAAAATCACAGATTTTATAAATCAAAGTTTTCATATCAACTTGATTGTCTGTTGATATATTCACAGAATCGCCAGCTTTCATTTTTTGATAAAGTTTGATAACCGCCATAACAGTGTCAAGCACATAAATAAAATCTCTAGTTTGAGCCCCATCACCATGAATTTCAGGGGGGATTTTTTTTAAAACTCTGTATGCAGTAAGCGGAATTATGCCGGCCAATATACCCCTGCAGTTTTGTCTCGGCCCATAATTATTAAATGGCCTGACAATAAAGGCATCCAAGTCAAACATTTTTACATATGACTCTACTGCCATGTCCGCAGCAGACTTTCCTGCAGCATAGGTTGTAGTCGGGTTTTTTGGGTGAAACTCATCCATGGGCTGATAGATGGCACTACCATAAACCTCAGATGTTGAAAAATGAACCAATGTCTCATATTTTTTTAATCTCAGCAGCTCAAGTAGATTTAATACGACAGTGACATTAGTCGAAAAGGCATTTGAAGGATTAATAAAAGAATAATTAAGTGCTTTGGTTGCACAATTAAAAACAACATCAATTTTGTGACACGAAAAAATATACTCTAGCGATTCTCGATACTCCGCATCCTCTTTATACAAGACAACTTTATTAGTTTGCATAGCCGTTAATAAGTTGTGCTCAGAACCAAGAAATAAGTTATCAACTACAACGATTTCTTTTACCCCATAGACCAATAATTGATCTACAAGATGACTACCAATAAAGCCCGCACCACCCGTAACTAATACAGTTTTTCCGCTTAGCGAATCTCTCAAATTCATATAAGAATTTTCCTTCTAATCTCTTCAGCAACTGCGAGCGCAGAAATTCCATCATCATGCAATGGAATTAAATCAGGTATACCCCCATTTATCAGGGAAATAAAAGCTTGAAGCTCCAACAAAAGGGCCTCTTGAGGTTTAACCTCAATTGCCTCTGTTAGTCCGCTAATGACATATGGCTGACCCTCTAGTTGAGTCAATTTTGATTGCGTGGTACACATCACTTCTTTTTTTAATAGATCACAATCAATATATTTATCCACACAAGTGGCTTCTATTTTTCTAATTTTTTTATCTGTCATCCTACTTGATAGCAATCGCGAAAACCTGCCGTTTGCATGCTTTAGTAAAGCTGAAGCAAAATCAATACTGCCGGCATGGCCATAGCCATGAGATTCGACATCAATAACTGGACCGTTTATATACAAAGCCAAATCAATATCATGAATCATTAAATCACTTATAACATCAACATCTAAAATTCTTGAGCTTAATTTATTTGTCCTAAAGAAATCCAAATTGATAATCTTAGTAGTTTGCTCCAAAACATTTTTAAGAACTGTAACAGCTGGATTAAATCTTTCTATAAAGCCGACTTGGATAATCAGTGAAGAATTTAATTCAATTAGGCTCTTAATAATCTGGGCTTCAGCCAAATCAGAGACTAATGGTTTTTCAACAAATATAAAATCAACAAATTTAGCGGAGAAATCTATATACTCCGCATGTGTAGATGTTGGCGTTGCGATAATTACACCATCAACGCCCTTGATTTGCTCACTTAGATTTTTAGCCGCCTGAACTTGATATAGCTTTGAATAATGATCGCTTTTTGATAAATCCTGATCATATATAAAGGAAATCTCCACACCCTTGAGCATGCTCAAAACTCTCAGATGATTTAAGCCCATGGAACCTAGACCCAACAGTCCGAGTTTAACCACATCTGTACGCACCTTATTCTTCAATCCTATTACCCATCAAATCAATTTTTGCAACAGGTTTAGCTGGATTACCAACAACCAAAGTATATGGCGGCACATCTTTAGTCACAACACTACCAGCCGCGACCATGGCATATTCACCTATAGTTACACCACAAACAATTGTTGCATTTGCGCCGATACTAACCCCATCCTTGATTGAAGTTGGGGTTATTTTCCAATTTTGATTAAAAGCCCTAGGAATTTTATCGTTAGTAAAAGATACATTTGGACCAACAAAAACATCATTAGCTATAGAAACACCGTTGTAGATAGAAACACCATTTTGAATTTTGCATCTATTACCAATTTTTACATGATGATCCAAATAGACATCTTTTGAAATAATACATTCAGAACCAATCTCTACACCCTCTCTAATTTGTACATTAATCCATATTTTTGTATTCCCACCAATTGATACAGTCGGATCTACAAAAGATGAGGGGTGAACATAGTATGTGCTCATAATAAATTTGAAATAATCATTTCAAGATCAGACTGCGTTAAATATGGGTGCATGGGTACACTAAAAATTGTTTTTGATGCAGCTTCAGCATTTGGCATATTTGATAACTGGTAATTCAAACCAGCAAAAGCTTTTTGCAGATGCAATGGCACCGGATAATAAATCATACATGGAATGCCAGATTTCTTTAAAGCTTCAATATTGGCATTTCGATGAGATTCATCACGCGCCAAAATTGAATATTGTGCCCAGGAAGATTGATATCCGCTTGGTATTTGGGGCGTCACAAGATCTATACCTCTAGACTGAATGAGCTTGGTATAACTGCTAGCAACATCATTTCTAGAGCTTAGCTCATGATCAAATATTTTTATCTTCTCAATCAAAACGGCAGCCTGTATAGTATCCAAACGGCTAGTTAGACCAATTCGCACATTTTCATACCTAGTAGCGCCTTGACCATGAATGCGAATTGAACGAAACAAATCTGCATCAAAATCATTATTTGTAAAAATTGCACCGCCATCACCGTAACAACCAAGAGGCTTTGCCGGAAAAAAGGAAGTGCAAGCAATTTGTGCATGAGAGCCAGCTTTTATGCCATTAGACGTAGACCCAAAACTTTGAGCGGCATCTTGAATTAAAGTCAAGCCATTAACATTGGCAACCTCAACCAATTCAGGATAGTTCGCTGGCAATCCAAATAAATCAACTGCAATAATCGCCTTGGCCTTTAGCGTCCCAATATTTTGAGGGAGTGGATAAATTTTTGAATCAGAAAGATTTACAGCTTGAATTGCCAACTTAAGCGACTCAGTAGAAATGTTAAATGTATCAAGATCAATGTCAACAAAAATCGGAGTAGCTCCAAGAAGACTTATCACTTCTGCACTAGCAAAAAAAGTAAATGCCGGAACAAAAACAGCATCCCCAGGACCAACACCCAACGCCATTAAACTTATTTGCAATGCATCCGTGCCTGATGCGCATGTTACACAGTGCTTGACTCCAACATAAGCAGCCAAGTTATCTTCAAGCTCAGCAACCTCTGGACCCATAATATATTGCCCACTACGCATAACCCGCTGAACTGAAGCCTCTATAGAGTCGCCAATAAGGGCGTATTGCTTAGATAAATCAATAAATGGAATCATGTTAGTTAAAATCTATATCAGGAGCCACAATCTTACCATTTAGAACCACCTGCAAACCTTCGATGATCGCGGGGATGCGATGTTGCCAAGTATGCCTTGACAACACCAGCTCACGTCCACGGGATGCAATATTCTCCCTATCACTTGGATGCATCTCACGTAGGTAATAATTAATTTTTTCAGAAAAATTTTCAGGCGAAACTTTGACAAAATTTTCGCCATCAACATAACCAAACTTATCCAAAAAACTAGTGTCTTCAGCAAACAATAATGTTCCACAGGCAGGAATTTCAAAGTACTTTGCAACCGTATATCCATAAATTGACGCACAAGTAAAACAAGATTTATATCTATTCAACTCATTGGCAAATTTCTTAGCATCATTACCGCCACGACCAACACGCTGCCGCTTATTGAATGTGAGTTCATTCTGAGATAATAAATAGTTTCTCACTAAAATTCTGAAAGGATATTTTTTATCTGTATGTGCGCCAAATGAACCAATGTCATACACCCTCTTCTTATTATTATCTTTAAAGATGTTTACATCGACAGCTAAATGAGAATTAATGATTGGTAGCGTAGAATTCCTTAACCCATCTCTCACCATCCAATTAGCCTGAGGGGCGATAGTAAGGTATGCAGCAGCCCCCGACTCCTCAAACCACTGCCTCTTCAAAATCATACGATCATCTTGAGACAAAAAATCTTGAGGGTCACCAACAAATCCAATAACAGGGATGCCGATTTTAGAAATATTTTTAATTTTATATGTGTGATTTCTGTTGTAATGAACATATATACAATCTGGAAATGTATCTCCATATATAGCACTTATAATTTTTAGGGCATCCCAATCATATTTCTCATAGTTAAAATCATCATAAATCATTACTGCATTTGTTTGATTAGCAAGCTCCAAATCTCGAAAATAGCCTTGATTTTTCTTACGATTAACAAACATTAAGATATTTACTTTTCCAGCCACATAAGTACCCACAGGAACTGGCTGAATTTTATTTGCAATGTAATTAAATATTGATTTCATTTTTTGAAAATATTTTCATAGTTTTTTGTCATAGCGGTATCACTATGATTTTTTTTGACATACTCATGCGCTGCCGCTACATCAATGTAAGCATTGATTGGGCCAGAAATAAGGGTATTTATTACATCCGCTAAAGCAATAAAATTAGACGGCTCAACTAAAAAACCTCTAGATTCAGACAGAACCGCTCCAACCCCTCCAACTCTTGTTGCGACAACTGGCACCCTGGCCGCCATGGCAGATAACATCGCTAAAGATAGCCCCTCCCATAAGGATGGCATCACAAACAAGTCCATTGCTCTATATAAATTTCCGAGATCATCTCTAGTACCCAAAAAGATAACATGTTCAGACAAATTTAAATCATCAACAATAGCCTTCAACTCATCCCTCTGTCTACCATCACCGATTAACAATAATTTAACGTCTGCATTCCCTGATAAAACTATGTGATTTAGCGCATAAAGCAAGTATTTTTGGCCTTTTTGCTCTTCTAACCTTGCCACATTGCCAATCACAAAATAATTTTTATCAATTCCGAGATGAAATTTCGCTTCTTCTTTAGTAAGTTGTGACTCAGATTTACTTAAATCAATAGCGTTGGGAATCACCTCAACTAGACATTCTTTGACAAAGTCATACTTAACAATATCTAACTTAATATCTTCAGATCCCGCAATAATTTTTTTTGTATATCTAGAATAGAACCAGTTTACTAATTGGCGATGCCACTTAACTTTTTTATATGTATTATGAACAGCCACAACAACAGGAATATTTAATTTCTTTCCAACCACTCTAGCTATGTAATTGGCGTGATACATATTACTATGAATTATGTCGATTGATTGATCTCTTACTACCCTCTCCAACTCTGCACAAACCTTACTTTTATTTAAAAAATTAATTTTTTTAAAATTCATTCTAATGACAAGATAGCCCAATTCTTCAGCCTGATCAGCCACTTTTCCACCATTAGATATGGTGCAAACTACAGAATTAAAAGTTTTCCTATCGAGATTGTTAAGCAGGCTAATTAAAATATTTTCTGCGCCACCAACACCCAATGAGAAATACAAATGGAGAATATTCAATCGTTTTTCCAAACAATAGATTTAATTAACTCCCCATACTCGATAGAATAAGTCTCGAGTCCATATAGTTTCTCAACCATTTTTCTGCCTGCACTACCCATGTTTTCCCTTAATTGAACATTTGACATTAAATCATCTAGTGCTTTATACCAGTCATTCTCACTCCTAGCCAAATAACCATTGATACCATGATCAATAAATTCAAAATTGATACCCACAGGAGACGCAATAGCAGGGACACCAACTCCAAAGTATTGCAACAGCTTATAACCGCACTTCCCTCTAGTCCACAAACCATCACTCAATGGCATTAACCCAATATCAAAGGACTTCAGCATTGCCTGTTCAGACTCCAAACTCCATCGGTGATACTCAACATTAACACCATCAATTTCTATTGGCATATTTGATATGACCCTTAGAATAAAATTTGGGTATTTTTTACTCAACCTTTGAAATACTGGTGCCAATTTCCGCAAGTGAATCAATCCTCCCGCAACACCAAGCCACCCGACAACAAGTGGCTGACCGTTTGAATTCCAATTTTCTTTTGGCTTGTATATTGATAAATCAATAGGAGTGGGGAGAATTTTTACAGGCGTGCCAACCGCCTCAGAAAAATCAGCCAAAAATTGATTGCCTGCGACAACTAAACAACAAGATCTCACAGTTTGAATAAAATTCTTGATATGTTTGCCTGTTAACGGCTTTCGATGTTCCAATTCGTGAAACATCACAGCATCATCCATATCAAAAATTATTTTTGGATTAATCCATCGCAAAATATACAACTCGACAAATCTAAACGATGTCTTTTTTTGAATTAATACTACATCGTGACGAGATGCCTCAAGAAATAAATTTACCCTAGCTAAAAAACCAGACGGGATTGGAAGAACAGTTGTCTTAATTTTTTGCTTAGACCAAAATGGAATAGCATCTTTAATACGCAACCTACTGCTAGGCGGCTGCCTTTTGCTTAACAAGGCCAGTAATTTAATTTCTTGCAAATCCATTTAAACTTAATCTCTATAATTTTTGAGGAAAAACAGACCGATAGCTATTGATGAGATTATTCTCGTAGAAGTCCCAGTCATAAGTTTTAATGCGATTTCGAGCACTAACCCCCATTAACTTACATAATTCACGATTCTGATACAAATAAAGAATTTTCTCGGCCAACGCATGGGAGCTTCGAATGGGAACAATATAACCATCCTCACCATCTTTTGCCAAAGACCCTGCATTATGAGTAACAATGATGGGAATCCCGCAAGCCATCGCTTCATAGGTTACTTTCGCAGAACCCTCATCCACAGTTGGCAAAACAAATAAATCAGAACTTTGATATGCGGCCACGGGATCAGGCACAAATCCAACATGTTTAATATCAGATCTCTCCAAATAAGGTGAAACTAATGCTCTAACCTCATCCATCATTGATCCAACTATTAATAGCTCAGCATTATGTAAACCTAGCTGAGCCCACGCTTCTAGCAGGTATTTTAGGCCTTTTCTAACTAATAATTGCCCAACAAATATTACTCTAAAAACATCATCTTTTTTTTCAACCGGGTAGTACTTTTTAGAATCAAAACCTCTTGGCAACATTCTTAATTTTTCAGAAGATACCCCTTCATCAATGAATGTTTGACGGCAAAAATCAGAATTAACATAGATATAATCAACCTGATCAAACTCCTCACACGCCTCTTCTAACTCACGCCTCCAGTGATCAAAGGGCGATAACCATTGAGGGCACTTTTCTAAATTTCTTTTAACCCCATAAATATCAAATTCTTCATCTAAGATTTTCTTAGAAAATCTCGGGTGAGAGTAACCTCGATCCAAAATACTCAAAACACCATTTTTTTTTGCTACTCGAATAGTCCTAAGGCACTCGTGAGTCCATGCGTGAACAATATCGACTTGATGACTCTCTAAATATTGAGATGCCCGGTAATCCAACCACATCCTCTTCATACTATAGTAATAGCGAGAAGATAGCCCTGAAAATATTTTTGCTGGCTGAAATATTGTTCTCTTAATGTGCGATTTAGGTATTAGAGTTTGTTTATTTCTGTATGTAATAACTTTGTCCAAATATCCAGCCTCATATATGGCCTTTGAGGCATGAAATGAAACATTTGAAATACCCGTCCCACCCAAATGACTTGCAGTTGTGTATAAAATTTTCATGGCAAGGATTTAATCCAATCAAATGTTTTAAACAAACCTTGACTCATTGACGTCTTAACTGACCAATTCAAATGCTCGCTGGCTAATGAGCAATCAAGAACAACCTGATCAACATCCACCGGCCTACCATCAGAATAAATGACATCAATTTTTTCATTGACCAAATTTTGCATTTCAACAATCAATTGATTAATTGAGTAACCATGACCAGCCCCAAGGTTAAAAACTCTTTTATCCATCAACTCAAATTTCATGGCAGATATTAGTCCTGCAATCAAATCATCTATGTACAAATAATCTCTCACGATAGTGCCATCACCCCATACCTGGATGGGTAACCCCCGTGAAATCTTGTACAAGAATGTAGCTACGATCCCCTGCCCCGCACCAGGGATTTGCCCAGGGCCATAAGGATTGGCTGGGCGAAATACCAGGTAATCAAGATTCGATCTTCGAGAGCACAATTCCAAATATGACTCAACCACTGATTTTCCATAGCCATACATCCCAAGCGGCTTAAGTGTGTCACTTTCTTTATGAGGGTATGAATTACCATGGCCATAAATAGCTCCGCCAGTAGAAATAAAGACTATTCGACAAGTGGGATTTGCTTGATGAATCGCTTCAATCCAAGCAAGATTGCTAACTACATTTCTAGATAAATCTTGAATAGGATTAAGATCAGCATCACCTGGTCGACTGGACCAAGCGAGCAAATAAACTATATCTACAGACCTTAAATCTATTAAATCCTGTAAATGACTTTCTGAATCTAGTTCAGACTGAATGAATGTTCCTTTGAAATTAGGTATGGAATTTCTGTCAACAACAATTGGATCAAAACCTAAACGCCCCATCTCAGCAGTCAAATGAGATCCAATAAAACCACCCCCACCTAAGAGCAGCGGTCTTTTAAATTTATGATCATTGTTTAGCACTATTCTGCCCCCAAAGATCGATATATAAATTTGTCATTTTTGTGCCATATTGACTAATCGAAAAATTAGCCTCGATTGTTTTTCTAGCAGCCAAACCCATACGTTCTCTCAAAATAGGCGAATCAATATATCTTTCTAATGCATTAGCTATCTGACATGAATTAGCACGATTAACTACCAACCCATTAACCTGATTCTCCAGAACTTCAAGATTACCTGGATGATCTGATGCAATAACTGCGCAAGCTGAAGACATGGCCTCTAACAAAACATTGGGGAAACCTTCTTGTAAAGTTGGGAAACAAAAGATATCGATAGCCCTCATGCACACATTAATATCTCTTCGAACACCCAAAAATTTAATCTTATCGTATACACCGGCATTTTTTGCAGCCTCAATAATTGCTGAATCCGCTCTACCACCGCCTACCACAAGCCATTGAATCTTATAATTTTTATTAACTTGATGAATGGCATCAAAAAAGAATTGGTGGCCCTTCTCCAAGTCTAACCGACCGACCATCCCCACCACCAAAGCATCATCATCTAGCCCTAATATTTTTTTACAGTCGCTCTTATTCAAAGCTGGAGAAAATTTTTCTGAATCAACGCCATTATGAATAACAACAACTTTCTTTTTTTGATATCCGTACCAATCTAACACTTGGTTTGCCACACCTAGACCAACAGCCGTATATGCATGAGTCCAAAAATTTAAGCATTTGTTTAACAAAGCTCTAATTGGGCGGTAAGTATCAAATATGACATGTTCATAGCTCATAATCACTGGCACCCCCGCCAATATTGCAGCTATTCGACCATACAAAGACGGGTGATAGCTTGAAGCATGCACAATATCGATGTTGTGCTGTTTAATTAATTTAACAAGTGCAATGATTGTTTTGATGGGCTGCCTCTTATAACCCAACACAATTACTTTTGTGCCATTACCCTTGATTTCCTCAGCGATTAAACCACCATTTTCAATGGCGCAAGCAATTAAATTGATGCGTTCAGAATCCAAACTACGGGAAAGATTCAAAACGCCCTGCTGCACACCGCCTTGATTGAGGCCAATGACCACACGCAAAACTTGTAGCTTTTTATTCATCAGCATGCCCCCACTATTTCTAGAATTTTTCCCATCCTATTAACGTATGTATGGCATTGATATGCTTTTTTTTGTGCAGCACTTGCAACCTGTTCACGAACATCCGAGTTATTTAGCAAATATCTTAAAGACTCATTAAGTGAGCCCATGTCGTGATAGGTAAACAATTCTTTTTGATCATCAAACAACAAAGGAATTTCATTTTTATAGTCAACCAACTGGCAGGCACCAGCTCCCGTAGCCTCAAAAAGTCTAGGGTTTGTGCCATAACTCCATTGATCATACCAACTATGGATATTAAAAACGACTTTAGCGCTCGCAAAGAAATCAATCATTTGATAGGGGGTAAAAAAACCATCAACTAAATTTTTATGGAGAAACGAATTTTTGCCAAGCTTCTTTCCCCAAGGACCAAATATCTTCAAATGAAAGTTTCGAGCAATATCCTCGCACCACTTTTCTCTTAATGGACTCCAATCACCCGCAAAAACAATATCTGATTGATAGTGAGGGACAAACTGACCTTTTTTATGAACTTCAGGGTCGCATGCCGTAGGCAACCAAAACGCATTCACTCCGGATGCTCGATAATCTTTCACAGAATCATAAGCATTAGTAAATAAAAAATCATACTGATTGGCTTTTTGCAAAGAACGTTTTAGCTGAAATGGATCATTAATCCACCAGCAAATAGAGGTGATGTTTTGAGACTTCAATAATCTCAAACTCTCAAATGACAAATCAAAGCCAAAGATTACTAGAACTAAATCAGGCTTAAGATTATGAATACACTGTTGAAATCTTTTATTTAAAGAATCATGTGGCGCATGATTCAATAATTTATCTTTGAATTTATCAAGAAATTGATCCGACAAATCAAAATCAAATACTTCATGGCCAAGATTTTTTAATGCGCGAACGGCATACCCACCCATCGGTACTGTTTTTAACTTCTCAGCATTAACAACTAGTATCTTCAAGTCTATCTATACGCCATTATATTTCTTGTACCATTGAACAAAATTTTCCACACCAACATAAATTGATGTGTTGGGCTGAAAACCGACCCATGCATTCAGCGCATCAGTGTTGGCATATGTAACAGGGACATCCCCTGGTTGAATAGGCATAAAATTTTTCTGAAATTTTTTACCCCAATAATTTTCAATCACCTCAATAAATGTCATCAAGTTAACTGGCTGATTATTACCAATGTTGAAAACTCTATAAGGGGCATTAGACTGATGCGGCACTGGAGATGATGGGTCAAAATTAGTCTCCGGGCTTGCCTGTTTATCCAAGACAAGTACGACACCATTCACAATATCATCAATATAGGTGAAATCCCTCTTCATGTCACCATGGTTATACACATCAATAGGATTTCCAAAATGAAGGGCTTTCAGAAACTTGTACGGGGCCATATCAGGCCTACCCCATGGTCCATACACAGTGAAAAACCTTAATCCAGTTGTTGGAATTTTATAAAGATGGCTATACGTGTGAGCCATCAATTCATTAGATTTTTTCGTTGCAGCATAAAAACTAACGGGGTGATCTACTGCATGCGCCTCTTTAAATGGATACGTCGTGTTACCACCATAGACACTAGATGAGCTAGCATAAACTAAATGATCGACATCACTATTTCTAACACACTCAAGAATGTTGAGAAAACCTTCTAAATTTGACTTAACGTATACATCAGGATGATCAATCGAATATCGAACTCCTGCTTGTGCCGCCAAATGCAGGACACGATGCGGCTTGAACTCTTGAAAAAGTTCTTTCAGATTTTGCAGATCACAAATATCTAAATGTTTAAATTGAAAGTTTTTATACGTTAGTAACTGATTTAATCTTGATTGCTTTAATGAAACGTCGTAATAGTCATTTAAATTATCGAGACCGACCACCTCATCGCCACGCCGTAAAATTCTGAGTGCGGAATGCATTCCAATAAAACCAGCCACTCCGGTTATCAAAACTCTCACTGGGCTTGATCCTTCATGCTACACACAGCCCTTCCAATCCCCACATAATGAATGTCATTCTTTTTCATGAAAATAGGGTCGTATAAATTTCTTCCATCAAAAATAACTGGGGCCAACATTAATTCTTTTAATTTTAAAAAGTCTGGGCTTTGATAAACCTTCCACTCTGTGGCAATTAATAGGGCTGCGGCTTCATTCAAAGCATCATATGGATGATCAACGATAGAAAAATTATTCAATAAAGTTTCTTTTGATTGCAAGTCACTTTGAATGGCAAGTAACGCTTCATGACTGGCAACAGGATCGTGAGCGACGATAATGGCACCGGCCTCCAATAAAGACTTGACAATATAACGACTGGGAGCCTCTCTCATATCATCAGTGTTTGGCTTGAATGCCAAACCCCATAGTGCAATTTTTTTACCTCGAACATCTCCCTTGAAGTATGCAAGTAACTTATCAGTCAAAATGGTCTTTTGGCGTTGATTAACCTGCTCAACGGCAGTCAAGATTCTCATCTCTTGACCGGATTGATTACCAGTGTGAACTAACGCTTTAACATCCTTTGGAAAGCAACTTCCGCCATAACCTGTTCCCGCATACAAAAAGCTATAACCAATTCTTTGATCAGAGCCAATACCTTGACGGACCATTTCGATATCTGCCCCAACTTGATCTGCTAAGTTTGCCAACTCATTCATGAAAGAGATTCTTGTTGCCAACATTGCATTAGCGGCATACTTGGTCAGCTCGGCACTTCGAACATCCATATAGAGAGTTCTATCATGATTACGGTTAAATACCGCGTAAATTAAGCGCATCAAATCTTTAGCACGGTCACCATTGTCATCTGCGTAAACCCCAATCACTATACGGTCTGGCTTCATAAAATCATTAATTGCCGAACCCTCTTTCAAAAATTCCGGATTTGACACAACCGAAAATGGTAACGCAACACCTCGATCATCCAAAACTTGCTGAATTTTTTCCCTAACTTTATCAGCAGTACCGACCGGGACAGTTGATTTATCCACAATCACTTTGTATTCACTCATATGAGTAGCGACACTTTCAGCCGCCGCTAAAACATACTTTAAGTCAGCAGATCCATCCTCTCCAGGAGGGGTTCCAACTGCAATAAAAAAAACTTCTCCGTGATCAACCGCAGACTTTAAATCTGTTGAAAATTTAATGCGATTTGCACGCCGATTAGTTTGAATTAAAACATCAAGCCCAGGTTCATAAATCGGCACCTGTCCAGAATTAAGTAATTCAATTTTTTGCGAATCTAAATCTAAACAAAAAACGTCATGTCCAACATCAGCCAGACATGCTCCAGTGACTAAACCGACATAACCGCTACCAACAACTGTAATTTTCATTAGTTAAGCAATTCCAGAAATAAAGCATAAAATGTGAAACTTAGGCAACTAATTCAACCAATAAGGGTAATCCTTGAATAGCCACGTTTACATTATAAACACCGTAGCATTAACGGTATACAGTCAACTTATCATGAGATGGCAATCCCAGTTTCTACCCAGCCTAGAAGGTGAC
>JACCED012021847.1_pt1 | contig 17399 bp, 12 predicted proteins | sample 7455021 | NCBI WGS metagenome assembly JACCED01 (sample SAMN15323456, study PRJNA562643) | freshwater metagenome | isolation source: river surface water | place: USA:Blue River Watershed | collected 2017-08-19 | reverse complement strand
CGGCGTCGATCGAGCCCCGGGTTTCCTGACCACGTGAATCGAGTGCTACGTAATCAAACTTTGCCATAAATCTAGGAGTGTCTGGGAATATTCTGGACCCGGAATTTCAACGCAAGGCCGAGCCGACTCTGAACGACTTTTCTTAACGGCCTTTAGCTCAACCTGTTTAAGGTACGCCGCAGGCCTGAGTTAGGTATATTTGAGAACTTCCTCAATGGAAGTCTCTCCTTCAAAAATACAACGCAAACCGTCCTCCCTCAAGGTGGACATCCCGAGCTCGATTGCTTTCTGCTTTAGAACCACCCCGGGCGCGCGCTGATTGATGAGTTCACGGATGGGCTCGGTGACATCTAGCAGTTCGTAAATGCCCTTCCGGCCACGATATCCTGTGTTATTGCATGCAGGGCAGCCAGATCCGTAATAGAACGACTTGTCCCCGATTTCATGCGGGGACAGCCCCAACTGCTTGAGGACGGCCTCTGTGGGCTCGTAGGGCGTGGAGCACTGTTTGCAAACCTTCCGGATCAGTCGCTGGCCGAGTACACCCTCGAGCGACGCCGAGATCATGAACGGCTCCACCCCCATGTCGATCAAGCGGGTTACCGCTCCGGGCGCATCGTTGGTGTGGAGGGTGGTGAGCACCAAGTGACCTGTGAGCGACGCCTGGATCGCAATCTGGGCGGTCTCCATGTCGCGGGTTTCCCCCACCATGATGCGGTCTGGATCCTGACGCAGGAAGGCCTTGAGAACCTTCGCAAAGGTGAGCCCGATGGCCTCGTGGACCGGGACTTGCACGATCCCATCGATGTCGAATTCGACGGGGTCCTCGGCCGTGAGCACCTTGGCGTCGACGGTGTTCATCTTGTCGAGACAAGCGTAAAGGGTGGTGGTTTTTCCCGAACCTGTGGGGCCCGTGACGATGAAAATACCATTGGGCAGGTCAATGGTCTTCATCAGGTAATCGTAGATCTTCGGGGGCATCCCGAGCGCCTCGAGACTCAGGTTCACGCTCGAGCGGTCCAGCACACGAAGCACCACGCTCTCCCCGAACTGGGTTGGAAGCGTCGAAACACGCATGTCGACCTGGCGTCCCGCGACCTCACGCTGAATCCTGCCATCCTGAGGAAGACGCCGCTCGGCGATGTTCAGGTTGGACATGACTTTCACGCGCGAAATCACCGGGGAAGCCAGATGCCGCGGGGGCGGAGCCATTTCATAAAGCGCCCCGTCGACCCGGTAGCGGATCTTAAAGTCGTGTTCAAAGGGCTCAAAATGAATATCTGAAGCACGGTCTTGAATCGCCTGCTTCATCACCAGATCCACGTACTTGATGATCGGTGCGGAGGCTGCCGCCGCTTCCGCAGACATCTCGGCCGCTTCCGCGTCCAGTTCCAACTCGTGCAGCACGTTTTTCATCTCGCCCGCCCCGCGGCTGTAGTGCTTCCGAAGGAAATCGTAAACCTGATCCACGGGAGCAATCACCAGACGCGTCTCCGTACCGATTGCAAACCGGATATCTTCAATCGCCTGATGCTGGAAAGGATCCTCCAACGCGACCTTGAGCAACATTCCATCCCACTCCACCGGGACCGCCCGATGCGCGGTCGCGATGTTCGCGGGCAGCATTTCCAGAAGAGAATCCGGCGGTTCAAATCCGTCCAAATTCACGGTCTCCGCGCCGAACATGCTTGCGATCGTTTCGTAGAACTGGGCCTCCGGCATCACACCTTGCTTTTCGAGAACCTTTGCAAGGGGGAGCCCGGATTGAGTCACCTCCGCCACCGCATCATCGACGGCATCGTCGCCGATCACCCCATGCTCTACCAACAGATCAAGGACTTGAGTGTGATTCATGGTCGGTTGTGTACAGGGTTACTCTTTGTCTCCCATGGTGACGCCGATCACCTCCTCGGCCGTGGTCATCCCGGAAAGCACCTTGCGAATCCCATCCTCGCGCATGGTTCTCATGCCCATCTCGCGCGCCCGCTTGCGGAGCTGCAGGGTGGTTCCACCCTCGTTGATCATGTGGCGGATCTCGTCGTCCACCATGAAGAATTCAAAGATGCCCGCGCGCCCCTTGTAGCCTCCGTTCCTGCACGCTTCGCATCCCCTGCCCTTGGAAATATGGGCGTGGGCGAGCTGAACGGCATCCACGCCGAGCGACCTCATGTCGGAGGGCAGAAGTTCTGTAGGCTCCTTGCACTTCGCGCAGATCCGCCGGATGAGGCGCTGGGCCAGGACGGCGCGCACCGCGGAAGAAACTAGGAAAGGCTGCACGCCGATGTCCACCAAACGCGCGACCGCACCGGGCGCGTCGTTTGTGTGGAGGGTCGAGAAAACCAGATGCCCTGTGAGCGACGCATTAATCGCGATGTTGGCGGTATCGGCATCACGAATTTCCCCGATCATGATGATGTTCGGAGCCTGACGCAGCATCGAACGTAGAGCGACCGGATACGTCATCCCGATGTCGGCATTCACCTGCACCTGGTTGATCCCCGCCATCTGATATTCCACGGGATCTTCGTCGTTGATCAGCTTATTATCGGGCCGATTGATGTAATTCAGACAGGCGTACAACGTGGTCGTCTTGCCAGAACCGGTGGGGCCGGTCACAAGCAGAATGCCGTCGGGAAGCGTGATCAGTTGCTCAAAAGTGGCTTGGTCATCCGACAAAAAACCCAGCTGCGGCAGCCCCAACTGAAGGGCGGACTTGTCGAGAATACGCATGACAATGCTCTCGCCCTGAGTGCTTGGAACCGTGGAAACACGCAGATCGATCTGACGCGGACCCACCGTGATTTGAATACGACCGTCCTGCGGGATCCGCTTCTCGGCGATCGACATCGACCCGGTCAGGATCTTCAGGCGCGAAATAATCGCGGACTGCAACCGCTTGGGCGGGCTCTGCATTTCCTGCAGCACTCCGTCGATCCGGAACCGCACCCGGAAGTAGGTTTCCATCGGTTCCAAATGGATGTCGCTCGCCCTCAGTGCGTAGGCTTCGCTCAAGAGCGAAGTCACCATCCGGATGATGGGCGCGTCACTATCCGGATCGTTCTCGTCCAACTCGTAGGGATTCACCGTCGCCGGCTGCTCAAAGTCGATTCCGTAGTAGTTTTTGAGCGCCGCGTTGATCGCATTCGGGGTGGCGCAGACGAATTCCGGAGTCATGCCCAGCAGATGGCCGAGGCTGTCGAAGGTGTCGAAGTCGAGCGGATTAGAAACCGCAATCATCAGGCCTCCATCCGTTTCTGCAACTGGAACCACTTTGAAGCGTTCAGCAAGCTCCTTCGGCACCTTGTCCAAAACCGAGCGCTCCAGAGTCATGGTTTCAAGCTCGATGAACTCCATTGCTGCGTGCGACGCGAGTGCCCGCATGGAATCCTCCTCGGTAAGCACTCCGTTGGCGATCAACGTTGCCAACACATCACCGTTCGGCGAATTGTCGCGCGCCTCCTGGATGTCGCGACGCGTCGCAAGTCCGCTATCCTCGAGAATTTCTAGAATAAAATCCTGGTTTGAGCTCACGTTTTTTTCTGGGGAAATGGGGAAGGGAATTTCAACGACTCGAAGCTTTTGGGGCGACCGGATTGAATCCGGCCCTCCACAAACTCCCGGCAGCCCCGCGGCTCGAACATTCCTCTCTTTCTTTAACCCCGATAGGCTGCAAAAGTCAAAGGGACGCTGCCGCCGCTAAAATAAACCCTTCCGGCCGGAAAGCCACATTGCATCGCGCATCTGCGCAGGGGGGCCGATTCAACATTCACATGTAAAAACAAGACCGTCGAACGCCACCCTGACTCCCCTGGGCAAGCGTTTCTCCAAATCCGCATGGCGGTGGTCGTGGCACTGGTGCGTCAGCCACGCTGAACCCGGCTGGATCCGTTCAATCACCTTTAGGGCTTCCCCCACGCTCAGGTGCGTGGGATGCGGCTTCTCGCGAAGCGCGTCGATCACGAGATGCTCCACCCCGCGGACAAGCGCCTCCACCTCCTCGGGCACACTTTTGCAATCAGTTAAGTACGCAAACAAAGAACGGCCCTGGCGCTTGAAGAGGTATCCCAGGCACTGGGTGTTCCCGTGGGGGAGAGGCAAAGGAATCACCTCGGTGCCATGGAGATCAAACGAACCGCGAACGACCCGCGAATCGGGGTGAAGATATCCCGGAAACCTTGAGCTTTCATCGAAAGCGAAGTGGAACGCCCTTGAGAGCTGGGCCAGCGTCTCCTCGGACCCGTAAACGGGAAACCGGAAACGTCCATAGGAGAACGGGCGCAAGTCGTCAAACCCCATGATGTGGTCGGTGTGTGCGTGCGTGAAAAGAGCCGCGTCCATTTTTACAATCCCCTCCCTCAGGCACTGGCTTCGGAAGTCGGGCCCGGTGTCCACCACCCAACTCGCCTCCGGCGACTGCACGTACACCGAGCAGCGGGAGCGTTTGTCCCTCGGATCCGCCGAGGTGCATGTGTCGCACTGGCAGCCAATCCGCGGGACCCCTTGCGAGGTGCCAGTACCCAGAACCGTTACAGTAAAATTGGCCATGTTCCGGCCTGAGCGTAAACGGCTTTTAGCAAAAGTCCAAACACGACAGTCCAAACCGTGTCGAGCGCGCGAATTCTACTATGGAAGCCGGCAGAGGGGAGGACAGTTGACGAACCATCCTCAGGTCGCCTAGGGTTTAGTCATTGGAGTTTCGCGGCGGGGTCGCCAAGTGGTAAGGCCGAGGTCTGCAAAACCTCTATCGCGGGTTCGATTCCCGCCCCCGCCTCCATCCCGAATTTGAGTCATACGCAAGGTTTATGCAGGGTAAGGGCACGTTAAGCAGTCCGCGGAAAATAGGGAGGGAGAACGGGGGGCGTTTACCTCACAGGAAGTGCCATTAAACTCTTCTGAGCCGATCCTCGACCAGCCACAACTTCTCGCCTGAGGGCCGGCGGCAACCCCCTAATAAAGCGTCCATTTAAATCACCTTCTGCAAGCCATGTCGCAATCCCCCCAAAAAAACATTGAAGCGCTCATCCGAGGCTTTGCAGGCATGCCGGGCGGGCTTCTTCCAGCGCTGCACGCGATACAGCACGAACTTGGCTACGTGGACCGCAACTGCATCCCACTGCTCGCCGACGTGTTCAATCAAACCGTCGCGGAAGTGCACGGGGTCATCACCTACTACAAGGATTTCCGCACCGAAGCTCCATCGGGCCCCGTCGTGCACGTCTGCCGGGCGGAAGCCTGCCAGTCCAGAGGCGGCCGGGCGGTCTGGGACCGTGCCAAGCAAGCCGCGATGGACAAGGCGGTTGAATTGGAAGAGGTCTTCTGTCTGGGCCACTGCGCGCTGGGGCCTGCTGCAGCCATCCACGGCAAGCTCTACGGAGGTGTCACACCAGACGGGATTGCTCAACTTCTCGCGGGGCCGTATGAACCGCAAGCAACCCGCTCCCAAACCGAGTCCGGCGGCGTGGGAGTCACCGTTTTTGTACCGCGCGACGCGGCCTCTCGTGCCGCCGGGGCGGATGAGGTGGCTGCGGCGTTAGCCGTGCAGAACGGGATCCGGGTGGTTCGCAATGGATCTTGGGGGATGCTGTGGCTTGAACCCATGATTGAAGTGCAGACCCCAAGCGGTCGCATTGCCTACGGTCCCGTGCAGTCCCGCGATGTCAAAAGCCTGCTTGAGGCGGGGCTGCTCGAGGGCGGCGACCATCCGCTTAGACTCGGACCCACAACCGAGCTTCCATGGATGAAGCGCCAGCAGAGGTTCACATTTGAGAGAGTCGGCCTCGTCGACCCTCGCTCGCCCGAGGACTACGAGCAAAACGGAGGCGTCGCGGGATTAAGGCGTGCGCTTGGAATGAGCTGCACAGACGTTGTCAGAGAAATTACCGACAGCGGGCTGCGCGGACGCGGCGGCGCTGCGTTTCCAACCGGCATCAAATGGCGCACGGTGTTGGACGCGGCCGGTGAAAAGAAGTACATTGTCTGCAACGCAGATGAGGGCGACAGCGGAACTTTCGCCGACCGAATGCTGATGGAGGGCGACCCGTTCACGCTTCTTGAGGGGATGGCAATCGCGGCGTGGGCCGTGGGCGCTGACGAAGGGTACATCTACGTGCGCAGCGAATATCCCGAGGCGATCGAATCACTGAAGGCGGCGATCGAATCCGCGAATCGCCGAGGCTGGCTTGGCGAAAACATCCTTGGTTCGGGCTTGAACTTCCAGATCCACGTCCGCGTGGGCGCGGGCTCCTACGTTTGCGGCGAGGAGACCGCGTTGCTTGAAAGTCTGGAGGGAAAACGCGGAGTCGTGCGCGCAAAGCCTCCCCTGCCCGCCCACGTCGGGCTGTTCGGCAAACCCACGGTGATCAACAACGTTCTGAGTCTGGCAAGCGTGCCGGCAATCATGGCGAAGGGCGCGGCCGCCTACGCTGCGCTCGGCATCGGGCGCAGCCGGGGAACGCAGGTCTTGCAGATCGCCGGGAATGTCGCCCGCGGCGGGATTCTGGAGGTGCCTTTCGGGGCGACGCTTGGTGAAATTATCAATGAACTCGGCGGCGGAACCGCAAGTGGACGGCCGGTTCGCGCGGTACAAGTCGGCGGGCCTCTGGGCTCGTATTTGCCGGTGGAGCAATTCCATCTCCCATTCGATTACGAGTCTTTCGCAGCAGCAAACGCCATCGTGGGACACGGCGGCATCGTGGTTTTCGACGATACCGTCAACATGGCGGAGCAGGCGCGTTTTGCCATGGAGTTCTGTGCACTGGAGAGTTGCGGTAAATGTACACCCTGCCGGATCGGCAGCACGCGCGGCGTCGAGCTGGTGGACAAGATAATCGGCAACGTGAACCGAAGCGCAAACATCGAGCTGCTGGAGGACCTCTGCGAGGTGATGGCAGACGGCTCTCTTTGCGCCATGGGTGGACTCACCCCGCTTCCGGTGCGCAGTGCGCTCACTCATTTCACCGAAGACTTCCAGACGACGAAAGGAACCGCGCTATGATCCTTGTTGAACAAGACCTTGGAACCCCCGAACCCAAGAGAGCATCCCGCCACGAACCACAGAGGACCGTCGAATTAACCGTGGACGGAGTCGCTGTCGCAGTGCCCGAGGGGACATCGGTCATGCGCGCGGCTGCACTGGCTGGCGTGGACATTCCGAAACTGTGCGCCACCGAGAAGCTCGAAGCCTTCGGTTCATGCCGCCTGTGCCTTGTGGAAATCGACGGGCGCAAGGGGACACCTGCATCCTGCACAACCCCCGTATCGCAGGGAATGAGCGTCACCACGCAGTCTCCCAAGCTCGAGCGGATGCGCCGCGGAGTGATGGAGCTTTATATCAGCGATCATCCGCTTGACTGCTTGAGTTGCCCGGCAAACGGGGACTGCGAGTTGCAGGACATGGCGGGCGCGGTAGGACTACGCGACGTACGCTACGGTTATCAGGGTGAAAATCACCTCGATTTACCGAAGGACACGTCAAATCCCTATTTCACTTTTGATTCGTCCAAATGCATCGTTTGCTCGCGTTGCGTGCGGGCATGTGAGGAGGTGCAGGGCACTTTCGCGCTGACCATCGAGGGACGCGGATTTGAATCGCGGGTTGCCGCAGGAGCGAACGGGAATTTTTTTGATTCACCATGCGTCTCGTGCGGCGCTTGCGTTCAGGCCTGCCCGACCGCAACCCTGACGGAAAATTCAGTCATCGAACACGGAACACCACGCAAGACAGTTCTCACCACTTGCGCCTATTGCGGGGTCGGCTGCTCGTTCAAGGCCGAGATGCAGGGCGAGCAGGTCGTTCGCATGGTGCCGTACAAGGACGGAGGCGCAAACGAGGGGCACTCTTGTGTAAAAGGCCGCTTCGCTTGGGGCTACGCCACACATCCAGACCGGGTGACCCATCCCATGGTGCGCGATTCGATTGATCAAGAATGGCGCAAGGTTTCGTGGGAGGAAGCCATCCAGTTCGCTGCTGCAAAACTGAAGGACATCCAGGCCAGACACGGGCGTTCATCCATTGGTGGAATCACTTCGTCACGCTGCACAAACGAGGAGGTCTACGCAGTCCAGAAAATGGTGCGAACGGCTTTCGGAAACAACAACGTCGACACGTGCGCGAGGGTCTGCCACTCGCCCACGGGGTTCGGCTTGAAGAACGCGTTCGGCACCTCAGCGGGCACTCAGGATTTTAAATCTGTTGAATACGCGGACGTGATCCTTGTCATCGGCGCCAACCCGACCGACGCGCATCCAGTGTTTGCTTCGCGGATGAAAAAAAGGCTGCGCGAGGGTGCGCGCCTCATCGTGGTGGACCCGCGAAGAATCGACCTTGTGCGCAGCCCTCACATCGAGGCTTCCCACTTCCTTCAACTGCGTCCCGGCACCAACGTGGCGATCATCAATGCAATCGCCCACGTGATCGTAGAAGAGGGATTGATCGATGAAAAATTCGTTGCCGAGCGCTGCGAGGCTTCCGATTATCAGAACTGGAAATCCTTCATTTCGCTGGCGGAGAACAGCCCTGAAGCCACCGAGGCGCACACCGGCGTTCCAGCAAAACAGGTGCGGGCAGCCGCGCGTCTGTACGCAACAGCCGGAAACGCCGCAATTTATTACGGTCTTGGCGTGACCGAACACAGCCAGGGATCCACGATGGTGATGGGCATGGCCAACCTGGCGATGGCGACGGGAAACCTCGGCAGGGACGGGGTCGGGGTGAACCCGCTCCGAGGTCAGAACAACGTGCAAGGTTCCTGCGACATGGGCTCGTTTCCCCACGAACTGGCAGGATACCGCCATGTGAGCGACGACACTGCGCGTGCGACCTTCGAGGCGTTTTGGGGTGTCAAAATTGATTCCGAACCAGGTCTGCGGATCCCCAACATGCTGGATGGCGCGATTGACGGGCACTTCAAAGGACTCTTTGTGCAGGGTGAGGATATCGCGCAATCCGATCCGAACACTCATCACGTTCAGGCGGCGCTGCGCGCAATGGAGCTGGTCATCGTTCAGGACCTTTTCGTGAATGAAACAGCCAAGCTTGCGCACGTATTTTTTCCCGGCACTTCGTTCCTGGAGAAAGACGGTACGTTTACGAATGCCGAGCGCCGCATCAACCGGGTGCGCCCAGCGATGCGCGCGAAGACTGGAAAACAGGAATGGCAGGCAGTGTGCGACCTTGCGACCGCTCTTGGGCATCCGATGCACTATAACTCCTCGAGTGCGATCATGGATGAGATTGCAGCGCTCACGCCGACATTTGCCGGCGTGTCGTTCGCGAAGCTTGACGCGCTGGGCAGCGTACAGTGGCCATGCAACGATCAGACGCCGTCGGGCACTCCAATCATGCACCTCAACAAGTTCGTTCGCGGGCTGGGCAAGTTCACCGCCACCCCCTACGTGCCCACCGAGGAAAAATCGAGCCGTCGCTTTCCGCTGCTGCTGACAACGGGGCGCATCCTGAGCCAGTACAACGTCGGTGCGCAGACTCGCCGCACCAAAAACGTGGAGTGGCACCGCGAGGATATTCTTGAGCTCCACCCAAGCGATGCGGAATTACGCGGCATTCATGACGGCGACGAGGTCACGGTGGCGAGCCGGATTGGAACGACCGTCCTGCATGCGCATGTGAGCGAGCGCATGGCACCCGGGGTGGTTTACACCACCTTCCACTACCCGGTAAGCGGCGCAAATGTCGTGACCACCGAACACTCGGACTGGGCAACAAACTGCCCGGAGTACAAGGTCACGGCCGTCCAGGTCTTCCCCGGCCGCTCGGGCGCAACTATCGAACTGGATCAGCCCGAGCATCGCCTCAGCGCACTTGTGCGAATGGCAAACCAGATCGCTCGCCAGTGGTCTGCTGACCCAAGTGCGGACGCGGTCGCATGCACCGCCCGCCACATGGAATCCTTCTGGGAGCACGAGATGCGCGGCGATCTGACCCGCGCGGTGGAGGCGGGCTCGGTGACAGTCGAACCGGTGGTGAACCAAGCGGTCCGAAGGCTTTCAGCGCACCTTCACTAGTGGCATGATCACTAGTACGGAGTGGAAGAGTTAGACAAGCGCGAGCGTAACCAGAAGCCTGGTCGGCTGGAGGTTATACGAAAGCCGTGAAGGACTCACTGTAGACGCGGCACGAAAGAACCGGCGAAATAGGGATCCGGCGCTCGCACTTCAGTACTCACTGCCAGAGCTATTGCTCACCGCCAAAGGCAGAGCGCTTGTTGACTAGGTAACGGACCAAAGACCGCGTGCAGAAGACTCGGCACGCAGAAGAAACGGGCTGCCGCCCGTACTTACTTCATTGCTGCGAGAGACTTGGCAACGATCGTCTTGTGACGGGCTGCTGAATTCCGATGAACGTTCCCTGTCTTGACCGCTTTATCAAGCGTCGAGATAAACACTTGAGCAGCGCTCGAAGCCGCCGACTTATCGCCAGAAGCCAGAACATCGCGGAAAGACTTGAGACGGTTCTTCACGGAGCTTTCGATCCGACGATTTACGAGGGTACGGACCGTAGTCTGACGAGCGCGCTTTGCAGCAGAAGGAGTGTTGGCCATGGCGGTTTTTGGAGAAAGCTGAGCCCGCTAAACTAGGAAACCCGGGCGGCCATGTCAACACTTTAGCGGTCCTTAGGGCCTCCGAGGTCTGGTCATCGTGAAACCAATCAACCGCGGGCGACCCCGATGCTTCCGCCAAGTCCCGGTTCCGGCGGGCTCGACTTCAACGCCACCGTCATCACTGGTTCACTGCTCCCGACTGTTTTCCCCGTCAAAATTGGACGCTGAAGCCTGACGCGTCCGATCCCAATCAGAACAGGGGCGAAAATTTACTCCCCCTCCCAACCGTGCTGGCCTAGCCTCACAAAACTACCTCATGAGCGCAGAATCTAGAATCGTCGAGCTTCAACTCTCACTTCCAGAGGTCCCGGCCCCGACCCACGTTTACAAGCCGATCGTGATCACCGGGAACCTAGTTTACATCTCCGGACACGGTCCGATGAAGAACGATGGGAGTTACATCACAGGAGTGGTCGGCAAGGACCTTGACCTGGACGCGGGACGCGCCGCAGCCCGTCAATGCGGGCTTGCCCTCCTGAGCACCCTGCGGAAACAGTTGGGGTCGCTCAACAGAATCGGGCGCGTCATTAAAACGCTTGGAATGGTGAATTCGGCGCCCGACTTCTACGATCACCCGAAGGTCATCAACGCCTGTAGCGAACTGTTCTCCGACATGTGGGGGCCGGACAATGGAGTCGGCGCGCGCAGCGCCGTTGGAATGGGCCCGCTGCCTGGGAATATCGCGGTTGAAATCGAGGTGATTTTTGAACTCGCGTAACCGTGGTGCATCCGGCGCGCATGAATACTTGTTTTCCCGAACTTGAAGGACTGGGGGAAATCGAAACCCCTGCCCTGCTTTTCATCGAGGAAAGGATTGAGTCCAACATCCATCGGATGCTTGAGATAGTGGAAGGCGACCCCTCGCGGCTCAGGCCCCACGTTAAAACCCACAAGACCCCTGAGATTATCGCCCTGCAGGTGCGTTTAGGCATCACGCGATTCAAGGCTTCCACCCTCGCTGAGGCGGAACTGTGCGCTGCGAACGGTGCCACCGATGTCTTGGTCGCCTACCCACTGCAGCGGCCCGCGATCCGACGACTGATTGAACTGCGACAAACCTTTCGGAAAACGCGCTTCTCAATGCTCGTGGACTCGGAGGGAGCACTGAATGAGATACAGCGGTTGCTCCCTCACAGCACAGACCCGCTCGATGTCTTTGTTGATATTGACTGTGGAATGCAGAGGACAGGCATCCCGCCGGACGAGGGAGCCTCAGAACTTTACAGGAAAGCTCACGCCAGCGGCTCCGTGAACCTGCGCGGGCTCCATGCATACGACGGACACCTGCACGACCCAGACCGCGTCCTTCGGGAATCACAGTGCATCGCCGCCTTTGCTCCCGTCCTGACTCTCAGAAAAAATCTGCGATCGCAGGGCCTCCCCGTCGACAGCTTGGTGGCCGGTGGATCGCCCACTTTCGCGATGCATGCGGCGCACCCGGACCGCGAGTGTTCACCGGGCACTACCGTGCTCTGGGACCACGGATACGGCGACCGCCATCCCGAGCTCAACTTTCAGGCCGCCGCGTTCCTGCTGACCCGCGTTGTGAGCAAGCCGGGGAGCGGCAGGCTGTGCCTTGATCTAGGTCACAAGTCGGTTGCCCCGGAAATGCCCCAGCCGCGTGTACGCCTGCAAGGGCTCGAAGGCAACCCGGTCCTGATGCAAAGCGAAGAGCACTTGGTGCTGGAGTGCGCGGACCCTTCGACACTCGCGATAGGCGACGCTGTTCTGGGCGTGCCTCGGCACGTCTGTCCGACGGTTTCCATGCACAATCAAGCCATTCCGTTTCGCGCGGGGAAAGCCGGAAAACCTTGGAAGATCGCAGCGAGAGGACGGCAGTACGAGCCGTAACCCGCAAACCGCAGAATCCACTCCGCAGTCCACCCCAAAGTCTACCCCAGAGATACACCTTGAAATGGAAAAGCCCCGCTTGATTTTTGACGCCCACCTGGACATCTCCATGAACGCGATGGAGTTCAACCGGGACCAACGGATGTCACTCGAGGAAATACGCCGCAGCGAACTCTTAACCCCTGAGGGGCTCCCGCACCGGTGCCGCAACACGGTTTGCTTCCCGGAATTGCGCAAAGGAAGAATCGGAATCATTGTCGCCACACAGATCGCGAGGTACTCGCCGAAGTTTCACAAGCTGCCCGGATGGAAAAGCCCAGAGCAGGCTTGGGCGCATACGCAGGGGCAGCTCGCCTACTACCGCACGATGGAAGAGCTTGGCGAAATGAAGCAGATCCGCACCCGCGCGGAACTCTCCGCGCATGCGACGCTCTGGCGTGAAGCCGGCGATGAACAGGCCGAAAAGCTGCCGATCGGCTATCTACTGAGCTTGGAAGGCGCAGATTCGATTTTAAGCTGGAAGCATTTGGAGAAATCGCGTGCCGACGGCTTGATCGCGCTAGGTCCGGTCCACTACGGCCCGGGCATTTACGGGCACGGGACGGACGATCACGGTCCGCTCACGTCCAAAGGCCGCGAGCTTTTGAAGGAGATGGAAAGACTCGGCATCATCCTTGATGCGACGCATCTCTGCGATGAAAGTTTCGAGGATGCGCTGGACCGTTTTGATGGCCCAGTGTGGGCGAGCCACCACAACTGCCGCGCGCTTGCCAATTGGAACAGGCAACTTACGGACAAGCAGATTTCACGACTCATCGAGAGAGGAGCGGTGATCGGGATGGCTTTTGATGCGATCATGATGGTGCACGGGTGGCAGCATCTGCAGTCCCGCCCAGCCGATTTCGGGCTGCGGATTGAAAAGATCTGCGAGCATATTGACCATATCTGCCAAATCGCGGGAAACGCAAAACACGTGGGAATTGGTACAGATCTTGACGGCGGATACGGTACCGAACAAACCCCAATGGACCTCGACAGCATCGCGGACATTACAAAACTTCAGGGCCTACTGTCTTCTCGCGGATATTCCGAGACGGACATTCGTGGTATTCTCGCAGACAACTACATCGGCTTCTTAATGCAGCAGCTCCCGTAGGGTTTTTGTCAACCTACCCCAAAGGCGACGAGAATCAATAAAAGCAACTTTTAAGAGAAAGATCCCGTAAACCGCCCCCTCATGAAGACAAAACCCCGACACTCGAAGTTAACACTGCATTGGATAACTGCGGCGCTCTTTTGCTCGCTCATGAGCAGCTGTATTTTCGAGACAGACCGCGCTTTTACTCCACGGAAGGTGGCGCTGGCAGGCGTCCAGTACGACGGGCCGAAGCCTGTGATCTCAGTGGGAAACGTTCACTGCCATGCGAGCCATCGCAAATCGGCTGACCCGTCTCGAATCGAGAGCCAAGCTCGCGTGATCCTGCTCACGCACCTGAAGCAAACGGGAAGATTCCGCATCATTGAAAACCCGGTTTATGGAAACCATGAGCAGGCCGTTGAGCCTGAATCAAAGTACGTCATTTATGGCGACGTGGTTGAGTTTGGTCGAAACCGAACAGCCGATTGGGAACTATGGGGACTCTTGAGCAGCGGCGGACGACAGATCGCGTATGCCAAAGTGAACTTGCTTGTGATCAACAAAAAAACGTCTCACGTAGAGTATTCCACGCAGGGCGAGGGCCACTACAAACTCCACACCCGAGATTACGCAGTCCACTCTTTCGGGGGAGACGCCGGGTTGGACTCAGTTTTGAGCGGCAAGGCTGTTGACCTAGCAATTGTCGAAGCGATCGACAGACTCTCCGAGGATCTGGTCTCAGGGACACTCAAGCTGTGATCATCCACAAGTCCCCGACGGCAAAAGTCATCTTCCACAGGCGGATGGTCGCTGGGTTCGTACCGTCAAGCATCCTTCCGCAACAAACGGCCATGACTCTCCAACAACCACACCTTTCACATGTCTAAGACCGCGGTCATCATCCCAGCCCGTTGGGCTTCCACCCGTTTTCCCGGCAAACCGCTCTTTTCGCTGCTAGGCAAGCCGCTGGTGCAACACGTGTGGGAGCGCTCCATGCGGGCAAAAGGTGTCGACACTGTCATTGTCGCGACCGATGACATGCGCATCGCGGACGCCGCATTCGCGTTCGGCGCTGAGGTGGCACTGACCTCACCAAAGTGTGTGTCCGGGACCGACCGCTGCGCGGAAGTTGCCGCCCGGCTGAAAGCGACCAAGCACGTGATCAACGTTCAAGGCGACGAGCCGATGGTCGACCCAAAACTCATCACGCGGCTCGCAACCGCGCTGAGGGAAGACCACCTCCTCCCGATGGTCACAGCAGCCGTTCCGTTCTCCGAGGGGGAATCCACCGCCAACCCGAACGCGGTCAAAGTGGTGCTGAACCGCTTGGGAAACGCGCTCTATTTTTCGAGAAGCGCCATCCCCTTCCCGCGTAATTCGGCACCCTTCCCATACCTGCGCCACATAGGTATTTACGGGTACAGCACCAAGTTTCTGCTGCAGTTCGTCTCCTGGCCCGCCGGCAAGCTGGAGACCGCCGAGTCTCTCGAGCAGCTCAGGGCCCTTGAAAACGGCGCCCAAATCCGCGTCTTAAAAACCCGCACCGCCTCGGTAGGAGTGGATACCCCTGAGGATGCAAGGGTTGCCGAAAAGATGCTGAGGCGATCCAAGACAGCTTCTAAAAAACTTGGGTTGTAAAGCCGGAACCTGATCAAAAAAAGCGACCCAGCGAAGCCCGGAAGCAGCTTCGCGCTTGCAGGCGGAGGCGTGCATAGACTTCCTTAGAGCACGCTTCGGCCAGCCTAATCGTTTCCCTGATCCGCAGGAGGGTTTGCTAGGGGCAGTGTTTTTTATCAGCCCGGCCTGAGATCGATCCTTTCTAAAATTTTCACCCATGAAGTATATTTTTGTCACCGGCGGCGTGGTCTCTTCACTCGGCAAGGGACTCGCTGCGGCGTCGCTTGGAACCCTGCTTGAGCAGCGCGGGCTCAAGGTGGTGCTTCAAAAATTCGCCCCCTATCTGAACGTCGACCCCGGCACGATGAACCCCTTCCAGCACGGGGAAGTGTACGTGCTTGATGACGGCGCAGAGACCGACCTTGATTTGGGGCACTACGAGCGCTTCACCAACTGCGTGCTCACACGCTCGAACAGCACTTCTTCTGGGCAGGTTTACGAAACCGTGCTGGCTCGCGAACGGCGCGGCGACTACTTGGGAAATACAGTCCAAGTGATCCCGCATGTAACCGATGAAATCAAGGGCCGCATCAGGACACTCGCCAAAGAGCAACCGTGCGACGTGCTGATCACGGAGATAGGAGGGACGACGGGCGACATCGAGGGACTGCCTTTCCTGGAGGCGATCCGTCAATTCGTGCTCGAGGCCGGCCCCGGCAATGTCGTGGTGATGCACGTGACGCTGGTCCCGTACATCAAGGCCGCGGGCGAGTTGAAAACCAAGCCGTCTCAGCAATCCATCGCGAAACTTCGCGAGATTGGACTGCATCCGCAGGTACTTGTTTGCAGAACGGAACATCCGCTTGAGGACGACGTACGCAACAAACTTTCGATGTTCTGCAATGTCCCGTTGGAAGCGGTGATCGAGGCCCGCGACGTTGATCACTCCATCTATGAAATGCCCTTGATGCTGCAGCGCGAAAAACTCGACCAAATCGTCTGCGACCTCCTCCATCTCGACGTCCCGAAGGCGGACATGCGCGAGTGGACGCGGTTTGTGAAACGTGTCGTCCAACCCAAAAAGCGCGTGAAAATCGCGGTGGTCGGCAAATACATCGAGCTTCAGGACGCATACAAATCCATCTACGAATCGCTCACGCATGCCGCGGCAGCCAACGACTGCGGCATTGACCTCGTGCGCGTGGATGCCGAGGAACTGGAAAATCAGGATGCGGAGCAAATTCTGCGCGACGTTGCCGGTGTCCTTGTGCCAGGCGGCTTTGGGGAGCGCGGGGTCGAAGGGAAGATCAGCGCAACCCGTTTCGCACGTGAAAACGAAGTACCGTTCTTAGGTTTGTGCCTTGGAATGCAGGTCGCGACCATCGAATTCGCAAGGAACGTATGCGGCTTGGAGAACGCGAACTCTGCAGAATTCGATCCCGAAGGCGAACATTGCGTGATCCATCTCTTAGAGGAACAAAAGGGTGTAACTGACAAGGGCGCGTCGATGCGCCTGGGAACTTGGCCCACTCTGATCAAGAAAGGCACCCTCGCTGCTAAGGTCTATGGTACGGGTAAAATTCGTGAAAGACACCGTCATCGGTACGAATTCAACCAGGCGTATCGCGAACAAATGGAGGGAAAAGGGTTCGTGATTGCGGGCACCTCACCCGACGGGCAGCTGGTGGAGCTCATCGAACTCGAAAATCACCCTTATTTCATTGCGTGTCAGTACCATCCAGAATTCCAGTCCAAGCCGAACCACCCGCACCCCCTCTTCACGGGGTTCATCAAGGCCTGCCTCCAGAATTGCTAGCAGATGCAGCCCAAGCGCCCAGAGAACGTAATCCTGGTGGGTTTTATGGGGAGCGGTAAAACCGCGATCGGCAAGCTGGCATCGAAGCTCCTAAAGTTCCAATTTCTGGATACTGATCAGATTATTGTGGAGCGATCCGGCCGCCAGATCTCGGAGATTTTCTCAAGCGAAGGTGAATCGGCTTTCCGACATCTGGAAACCACGGTCCTCGAATCTCTCTCCCACATGAACCGGTGCGTGATCTCAACCGGCGGCGGCGCCGTGCTTTCAGAGGGGAACCGCTCAATTCTCCGCTCGCTCGGATTTGTCGTCCTCCTCACCGCGTCAGAGGAGACTCTCTACGAACGCATTTCCCGCAACT
>JACCED011149295.1_pt1 | contig 17408 bp, 19 predicted proteins | sample 7455021 | NCBI WGS metagenome assembly JACCED01 (sample SAMN15323456, study PRJNA562643) | freshwater metagenome | isolation source: river surface water | place: USA:Blue River Watershed | collected 2017-08-19 | reverse complement strand
TGATGGGGAAACTGCAGGTCCATGCCGCCGCCGTGGATGTCGAAATGCTCACCCAGGAGTTCACAGCTCATGGCCGAGCATTCGATGTGCCAACCGGGACGGCCGGGACCGTAGGGGCCATCGTACTTGGCATCGGCCGGCTCCGAGGGCTTGGCCGCCTTCCACAACACAAAGTCCAGGGGGTCGTGCTTGCCCTCCTCCACGGCCACACGCTCGCCCGCGCGCAAGTCGTCCAGCGACTTGCCCGACAGCCGGCCATAGCCCTCGAAGCGGCGTACCGCGAAGTTCACATCACCGTTGGAGGCCTGGTAGGCCAGGCCCTTGGCCTGCAAGGTTTGGATCATGCGCAACATGTGGGGCACGTACTCGGTCGCGCGAGGCTCATGCGTGGGCGGCAGTACGCCAATGGCGCCGATGTCGCGGTGCATGGCCTGTGTCATCTCGTCGGTCAGTTCGCGCAGGGAAATGCCCCGCTCCACCGCTCGACGGATGATCTTGTCGTCGATGTCGGTGATGTTGCGCACATAGGTGACCTGGTAACCGCTGGCCCGCAGCCAGCGCACGACCAGGTCGAACGCGGTCATCATCCGCGCATGGCCGATGTGGCACAGGTCATAGATGGTCATGCCGCACACATAGAGGCGCACATGGCCAGGAACGAGGGGCTCGAAGGCTTGCGCCTGCCGGGTCAGCGTGTTGTAGATCTTCAGGGTCACGGCGCTGGGCGGCCGCCGGTGCACGCCACCGGTTCAAAGGCCGGCCAACGTCGAGGCAGGCGGCCTCTCCTTACAATGGGTCGCAGTATAAAACTGGAAGCGACTCGTCGGATGACCGCATCCCATCAGCACCCGGCCGGCGGCGGCCGAACCGTCGACAACACAAGTGGCATCGTCCACGGCGCACACCGCCCTTGGCTTGGGCGCTTTCGGCGAGGCCTTTTGGCCCTGAGTGTCACCCTAGGCGGCGCATTCGCCGGCTTGGTGCCGATCGCCGAAGCGCAGGCACAGACCGTGCGTCTGAGTACCAACCTGGGCGACATCGATATCGAGTTGCACGCCGACAAGGCCCCGGCCAGTGCCAGCAACTTCTTGGCCTATGCCAAGGCGCGCCATTTCGATGGTGTCATCTTCCATCGCGTGATCAGCACCTTCATGGTGCAAACAGGCGGCTACACGGCTGACCTCAAGCAAAAGCCCACGCGCAAACCGATTCCGCTGGAAAGCGACAATGGCTTGCCGAATGTGCGTGGCGCGGTGGCCATGGCGCGCACAACCGACCCGAATTCGGCCACCTCGCAGTTCTTCATCAACGTGGTCGACAACCCCTTCCTGGACAAAGCCAACGCCCGCGATGGCCAAGGCTATGCGGTTTTCGGCACCGTGGTGGCGGGGATGGAGGTGGTCGATCAGATCAAGGCTGCGCCCACCACGGCACAGGGCATGTTTGCCAACCTTCCCGTGCAGCCGATCACCATTCTCAAGGCCACCATCGTGAAGCCTTGACCCTGAACACAAGTCGAAACCGGAGAGATTTCCCATGAGCACGCTCGTTGAGATGACCACCAACAAGGGCACGCTTCGCATCGAACTCGATGACGAGAAAGCGCCCCAGTCGGTGGCCAACTTCCTGGACTACGTGGCCCGAGGCCACTACGACGGCACCATCTTCCACCGCGTCATCAAAGGCTTCATGGTTCAGGGCGGTGGCTTCGCGCCTGGCATGAGCCAAAAGCCCACCGAGGCCCCCATCCCGAATGAGGCGAACAACGGCCTGCGCAACGACCACTACACACTCGCGATGGCCCGCACGTCGGCGCCCCACTCGGCCACTGCACAGTTCTTCATCAACACCACCGACAACGATTTCCTGAACTTCCGCTCCGAGAGCCCGCAGGGTTGGGGCTATGCCGTGTTCGGCCGGGTCGTCTCGGGACAGGACGTCGTGGACGCCATCGAAGGCGTGAAGACCGGCCGCAGCGGGATGCACGCCGATGTGCCGGTGGAAGACGTGATCATCGAAAAGGTGGAGCTCGTCCAGGGCTGAGCACCGCCTCATGAACGCCGAACTCGCCCTACCCGCCTTCTATGAGGTTCAGGCCGATGAGGCCTGGTCGGCCATCGATTTCATTTCCGACCTGCACCTACGTTCCGACGAGCCCGACACCTTTACCGCCTGGCGCGACTACCTGCGGCGAACGCGGGCCGATGCGGTCTTCATCTTGGGTGATCTTTTCGAAGCCTGGCCAGGGGACGATGCCGCTGGCGAAGGATTTGAAAGCCAGTGCGTAGGCGTATTGGAGGAGGCGGCTGCCCGTGTGCAACTGGCCTTCATGGTGGGCAATCGTGACTTCCTGGCGGGTTCCCGCTTGCGCGCGCGCGCAGCCATGACCGCTCTGGCCGACCCCACACGACTGGTGGCCTGGAACCACCCCGTGCTGCTTACCCATGGCGACCTGCTTTGCACGGGCGACACCGAGTACCAGGCGTTTCGACGCCTGGTGCGCAGCGAACAGTGGCAGCGACAGTTCCTGGCCCTGCCCCTAGCGGAACGGCGTGCCCAGGTGCAGCGGCTGCGCGAGGGCAGCAAGGCCAAGGCCAAGGAACGCTTGGCCAGCACCGGCTCGGCCTACACCGACATCGATACCGCCACGGCGGTGGCCTGGATGCACCAGGCGGGGTGCCGCAGCCTCGTTCATGGGCACACCCATCGGCCCGGCACCGAGGTGTTGGCCCCGGGCTACACGCGGTATGTCCTCACCGATTGGGAACTGCGCGCGGCCCGGCCCCGTGCCGAGGTGCTTCGCTTGACCCGCGACGGCTTCACCCGCCTGCCCCTGTCTCGAACCTGAGGGTCGGCCCCCCTCGCCTGACCGTGTCGGAGCCGCAGATGCGCCGTGCTTGGCTCCAGTGTCTACAGTGGGTGCGCTGGCTCAAGGGCTTCGGCACGACCTGGCGACCCGGTGGCTTGACGCAAGCGGCCACGATCCCGGAGACCCTGTGGGCCGATCTACTGCGCCGCCACCCCTTCCTGGGCTGGCGGACAAGCGCCGAACTTCAGACCTTGCGCGCCATGAGCGCTCAGTTTCTTGGGCGCAAGGAGTTCCATGGTGCACAAGGATTTGTCGTCACCGACCGTGTCGCCTTGGCCGTCGCGGCGCAAGCGTGTCTGCCCATACTGCACCTGGGCTTACAGGCCTACGAGGGCTTCGTGGGCATCGTGATGCATGAAGGGCCCGTGCAGGCACGGCGGGAAAGCACTGACGAGTTCGGCGTGGTCCACACCTGGCAGGAGGAGTTGGTGGGCGAGGCGATGGGCGATGGGCCCGTGATGCTGAGTTGGCAGGAAGGCGTCGACGCGATCGAGGAAGGCGGCGCTGCCTTCAACGTCGTGATCCACGAGTTCGTGCACATCCTTGATGGCTTGGATGGGCAATGGGACGGTGCGCCACCCATGAACGCGGCACAGCGCCGCCATTGGCTGCACACCCTGCAGGCGTCTTTCGATCGCTTCGATGAGCGCCGCGCGTGCGGCTACCCGAGCGTGATGGATGCCTATGGCGCGCAGGACCTGGTGGAATTCTTCGCCGTCTCCAGCGAGGCCTTCTTCACCCAGCCGGTCGCATTCAAGACCGAGCAGCCCGAGGTGTACGGGCTCTACAGCGGGTTTTACCGGCAGGACCCAGCCGCACAGGCACCCCGTTGATGCGATGCCCGAGGCGGCTCAGGCCGTCGCCGGTTCAGCCTTGGAGCGATCGCTCTTCTTTGGCGGCTGGATGTCCAGCACCGCCTGACCTTCGTCATCGACGCCCACGGTCAGGCGTCCACCGTCCACCAGTCGCCCAAACAGCAATTCGTCCGCCAAGGCGCGACGAATCGTGTCTTGGATCAGGCGCTGCATCGGACGCGCACCCATCAAAGGATCGAAGCCCTTCTTGGCCAGGTGCTGGCGCAGGCCATCGGTGAAGGTCACCTCGACCTTCTTTTCCTGCAGCTGGCTTTCGAGTTCCAACAGGAACTTGTCCACCACCCTCAGAATGATCTCTTCGTTGAGCGCTCGGAAGCTGACCTGGGCGTCCAGACGGTTGCGGAATTCCGGGGTGAACATGCGCTTGATGTCGGCCAACTCGTCACCGGCCTCGCGCGAGGTGGTGAAGCCGATGGTGCTCTTGTTCATCGTCTCGGCGCCCGCATTGGTCGTCATGATCAGGATGACGTTGCGGAAGTCGGCCTTTCGTCCGTTGTTGTCGGTCAGCGTGCCGTGGTCCATCACCTGAAGCAGCACGTTGAAGACGTCCGGGTGAGCCTTTTCAATCTCATCGAGCAACAACACCGAGTGCGGCTTCTTGCTCACGGCCTCGGTCAACAGGCCGCCCTGGTCGAAACCCACATAGCCGGGTGGCGCGCCGATCAAGCGGCTGACCGCATGCCTTTCCATGTACTCGGACATGTCGAAGCGGATGAGGTCAACGCCCAGGATGTAGGCCAACTGCTTGGCCACCTCGGTCTTGCCCACCCCGGTGGGGCCGGAAAAGAGAAAACTGCCGATGGGCTTCTCGGGCTTGCCCAGGCCACTGCGGGCCATCTTGATCGCCGCAGCCAGCGCATCGATGGCCGGATCCTGACCGAAGACCACACTCTTGAGGTCGCGGTCCAGGGTCTTGAGCTTGCTGCGGTCGTCGCTGCTCACCGACGCCGGCGGGATGCGCGCGATCTTGGAGACGATCTCCTCGACCTCAGCGCGCGTGATGGTCTTCTTCTGCTTGCTCTTGGGCAGGATGCGCTGCGCCGCACCGGCCTCGTCGATCACGTCAATGGCCTTGTCGGGAAGGTGACGATCATTGATGTACTTGGCTGACAACTCGGCGGCGGCCTGCAGGGCAGCCACGGCGTACTTCACGCCATGGTGTTCCTCGAACCGGCTCTTGAGCCCCTTGAGGATCTCGACGGTCTGCTCCACCGTGGGTTCGACCACATCCACCTTCTGAAAGCGGCGTGACAGGGCCGCGTCCTTTTCGAAGATCCCGCGGTACTCGGTGAAGGTCGTGGCACCGATGCACTTCATCTGCCCGGAGGACAAGGCCGGCTTGAGCAGGTTGGAGGCATCCAGTGTGCCGCCGGAGGCCGCACCTGCGCCGATCAGGGTGTGGATCTCGTCGATGAACAGCACCGCATTGGGCTGGTCCTTGAGCTGCTTGAGCACGCCCTTGAGGCGCTGCTCAAAGTCACCGCGGTACTTGGTGCCTGCCAGCAGGGCACCCATGTCCAAGGCGTACACGGTGGACTGCGACAGCACATCGGGAACGCTCTTTTCGGTGATGCGCCAGGCCAGTCCTTCGGCAATGGCCGTCTTGCCGACGCCGGCCTCGCCCACCAGCAAGGGGTTGTTCTTGCGGCGGCGGCACAAGACCTGGATCACGCGTTCGACTTCGTGCTCACGCCCGATCAGCGGATCGATCTTGCCGTCACGCGCCAGCTGGTTGAGGTTCTGTGTGAACTGCTCCAGGGGTGAGGCCTTGGCGTCGCTTGGCGCCTCTTCCTTCTCACCGCCCTCTGAGGACGAGCCTTCGGAGGGCTTGGTCGGCTCGGGCGGATCGCTCTTCTTGATGCCGTGGGCGATGTAGTTCACCACGTCCAGCCGCGTCACCCCCTGCTGGTGCAGGTAGTACACCGCGTGCGAGTCCTTTTCGCCGAAGATGGCCACGAGCACATTGGCACCGGTGACTTCCTTCTTGCCGCTGCCGGTGGACTGCACGTGCATGATGGCGCGCTGAATGACGCGCTGAAAACCCAATGTGGGCTGCGTATCCACCTCTTCCGTACCGCCTACCGTCGGGGTGTTTTCCTTGATAAAGCCCGTCAGGCTCTTGCGCAAGTCGTCGATGTTGGCCGCGCACGCGCGCAGCACTTCGGCCGCAGAGGGGTTGTCCAGTAACGCCAGCAGCAGATGCTCGACGGTGATGAACTCGTGGCGCTGCTGGCGCGCTTCCACGAACGCCATGTGCAGGCTGACTTCCAGTTCTTGCGCAATCATGCGGCCTCCATAATGCATTGCAGCGGGTGCCCTGCCCGTCGGGCAGCGGCGAGGACCAATTCGACCTTGGTGGCCGCGACATCCTTGGTGTAGACGCCGCACACGCCCCGACCCTCGTGGTGGATCTTGAGCATGATGTGGGTGGCGGTCTCCAGGTCTCGCTTGAAGAACTCCTGGAGCACCATCACCACGAACTCCATCGGCGTGAAGTCGTCGTTGAGCAGCACCACCTGGTACAGGCTCGGTGGCTTGGTTCGCTGGGCCTTGCGTTCGGCCACCACTGCGCCCTGCCCGTCTTCGGGCGTGGTGCCGCCTGGCGGCATCGCCGGCGGTGGGCTGGGCTCTTGGGACATGGTTTGATTCTAGCGATCAGGTGCGTTCCGAATGTCCAACAGGGTCACCCCGATATCCGCCCGGCTTGCCCACCGAAGATCGGTTCGTCATCGTCCAATTCAAGGGCGACCTGAGCAGGGCAGACGCGCGTCAATTTGGCGTTACATTTTGCTGACATCTGCAAATGTCATCGCCACTTGACACTGCCGAAGCCAAGGCTCACAATGGCCCAAAGGTTGGATGCGTGCAAGGAGGAAAGCGCCATGCCTACAGGAATCGTGAAATGGTTCAATGACGCCAAAGGATTCGGCTTCATCGAACCGGAAGGCGGCGGCGAAGACGTGTTTGCGCACTTTTCAGCCATTCAGATGGACGGCTTTCGCACCCTGAAACAGGGTGGGCGCGTCAACTATGAGCTGGTCAAGGGCCCCAAAGGGGACATGGCTCAGAACATCCGGGAATCCAACGGCGCGGTACCGTCCGAGCAGGCCAACGGAGAAACCACCTCTCACAGCCACCGCTGACCCTGCGCGCCAGGTCTGGCGCCGTGGCTGTGCGGCAATCGCGATCGCCTCCACAGAAAGACAAAACCCTCGCTCCGGGTGAACACCGGGCGAGGGTTTGTTCATTCGGGCGCGACCTGCCGTCAGGCAGGGGCCGCATCCGCAGTCTCACATATGGTCGATCATCACCTGACCAAAACCCGAGCATGACACCTGGGTCGCCCCTTCCATCAGTCGGGCGAAATCGTAGGTGACCTTCTTGCTGGCGATGGACTTCTCCATCGAGGCAATGATCAGGTCGGCGGCTTCCGTCCAGCCCATGTGGCGCAGCATCATTTCGGCTGACAGGATCTCTGAGCCCGGGTTCACATAGTCCTTGCCAGCGTACTTCGGCGCGGTACCGTGTGTGGCCTCGAACATGGCCACCGAGTCCGACAGGTTGGCGCCCGGCGCGATGCCGATGCCGCCGACCTGCGCGGCCAGCGCGTCGGAAATGTAGTCGCCGTTGAGGTTGAGGGTGGCAATCACGCTGTACTCGGCCGGGCGCAGCAGGATCTGCTGCAAGAAGGCATCGGCGATGCTGTCCTTGATGACGATGTCCTTGCCCGTCTTGGGATTCTTGAACTTGCACCAGGGTCCGCCGTCGATGAGCTCGGCACCGAACTCCTTCTGCGCCAAGGCGTAGGCCCAGTCACGGAAGCCACCTTCGGTGAATTTCATGATGTTGCCCTTGTGCACGATGGTGACGCTGGGCTTGTCGTTGTCGATGGCGTATTGAATGGCCTTGCGAACCAGCCGCTCCGTGCCCTCGCGCGATACGGGCTTGATTCCGATGCCTGAGGTCTCGGGGAATCGGATCTTCTTGACACCCATTTCCTTGATCAGGAAGTCGATGACCTTCTTGGCCTTGTCGGTCTGGGCTTCGTATTCGATGCCGGCATAGATGTCCTCCGAGTTCTCGCGGAAGATCACCATATTGGTCTTGTGCGGCTCCTTGACCGGGCTGGGCACACCGGCGAAGTACTGCACCGGGCGCAAGCACACATACAGATCAAGCTCCTGGCGCAGGGCCACGTTGAGCGAACGGATGCCACCGCCCACGGGCGTGGTCAGCGGCCCCTTGATGGAGACCACATAGTCACGCACCGCGTGCAGGGTTTCCTCCGGCAGCCAGACATCGGGGCCGTACACCTTGGTGGACTTCTCGCCGGCGTACACCTCCATCCAGTGGATCTTCTTCTTGCCACCGTAGGCCTTGGCCACGGCCGCGTCGACGACCTTGATCATCACCGGTGTGATGTCCAGGCCCGTACCGTCACCCTCGATATAGGGAATGATGGGGTTGTCGGGTACGTTGAGCGAGAAATCGGCGTTGACGGTGATCTTGGTGCCAGCGGCGGGCACCTTGATGTGCTGGTACATGTTCGTCCTGCTCCGGTTTGTTGTAACGGCGCGCACATTCTATGCATGCGCCCTGCTCCAAGCTGACGCCTCAGCAGACTTCGCGCACACGCACCCACAAGCCGTGCCCCAACGACCAACTGCTGGCGACGGCCAGCAGGAGACCGGAGAGCCGGGTGAGTCGAAGCTGCCAAGCCCCCGCGTGCGGCTGGCGACGCAGATAAGCGATGAGCAACGGCGCGGCGAACAGACCGGGGGCGGTGCTCAGCGAGAACGCCACCATCACGGCGGCGCCCGTTGCGGCATGGGGCGACAGGGCGGCCAGCACCCAAGCGGACTGCAACAGACCACAGGGCAGCGCAACCCAGGCCAGCCCAGTCACCAATGGGGGCAGGCCCTTGAGGCCATGCCTAGGCCCGCGCAGCACCGTCACGCTCGTGCGCTCGGCTGCCCCCCAACGCGCCAGCCACAGGGGCTGCCGCCCCTGCCAGAGCAGGTACAGACCCAGTGAAAGGGCCAGGGCGTGCGCCAGGGCCCAAGCGGTCAACCAGGGAGACCAGGCACCTGCGCCGGAATTCAAGGCGACATTCGCACCCCAGGAAGAGGCCGACGCCAGCGCCGCACCGACGGCCGCATAGCCGGCGGTGCGGCCTGCCAGCAATCTCCATCCTGGCCGAGCGGCGCATAAGGGGCCGCACATGAGAGCGCAGTGCCAGCTTCCGCCCAGCCCCATCAGGGCTGCAGTCAGCACCAGCGTCGTGTCCATGATTCGTAGTGGGCCACTTGCCGAAGCCGCAAAGCCGCTCAGGCGATGCGTGAAAACCGCTGCGCAGCGGCTTGCTGCAGATGCCGATCGAAGAGCATGGCCATGGCCCGCACACCGAACCAGCCCAAGTCGGTCAGTGCGATGGCACGGGGCTCAATGCGGATCATGCCCTGTGCCTGCCAGGGCTCAAGCGCCATCAGTTCTGAGCGGAAGTGTTCTCGGAAATCAACCAAGTGCGCCAACTCGATCGATTCGAACTCGACCCTGCCCTGGCACATCAGGGCCATGATCACCGAGCGGCGCAGCAGATCGTCTCTCGTCAATGACACGCCTCGCTCCACCGGGAAGCGGCCCTGCGCAAGGGCATCCTGATAGGCGCCGATGTCCTTGAGGTTCTGTACATACTGCGGCCCCACCCTGCCGATGGACGACACCCCCAAGCCGATCAGGTCGACGTCTGGCATCGATGTGTAGCCCTGAAAGTTGCGGTGTAGGCGGCCATGGCGCTTGGCCACAGCCAGTTCATCGTCAGGCAGGGCGAAATGGTCCATGCCGATGTAGACATAGCCGGCCTGCAGCAGGCGATCGATGGCCTGACCCAGCATCGCCAGGCGCGCCGCAGCGCCGGGAAGCCGGGACTCATCGATGCGCCGCTGCGGCTTGAAGCGCTGCGGCAGATGGGCGTAGGCATACAGCGCCAAGCGGTTGGGCCGGATCGCCGTCACCTGCTCGAGGGTGCGTGCAAAGGAAGCCTCGGTCTGCTGCGGCAGGCCGTAGATGAGATCGAGGTTGATACTGTCATAGCCAAGGGCCCGTGCATCCCGCACGAGTTGCGCAACCTGCTCATGCGACTGCAAGCGATGGACCGCGCGCTGCACCTCGGGGTCGAAGTCCTGCACGCCCATGCTCAGGCGGTTGAATCCCAGGCCAGCCAGGTGCGAAAGGCGCGCCGTGCTCACGGTGCGGGGATCCACCTCGATGGCCAACTCGGCGCCCGCCGTGAAGGTGAAGTGCTGGCGCACCGATCGCATCAGGCCGGTCAGCTCTTCGTCTGACAGGAAGGTGGGCGTGCCGCCGCCCAGATGCAGCGACGCTATTGGCGTTCGATAGCCCAGCACTTGGGCATGCAGCTCCATTTCCTGGGTCAAGGCCTCCAGATAGGCCTTCGCACGACCGTGCTGTCGCGTCACGACCTTGTTGCAGGCGCAGTAGTAGCACACGCTCTCGCAGAAGGGAATGTGCAGATACAGGCCCACAGGACTGGCTTGCGCACCGGACTGTGCCCTGCGCCCGAGCGCCACCTCATACTCCGCAGCGCCGACTCGCGTGCTGAATCGGTCGGCGGTGGGATAGGAGGTGTAGCGCGGACCGGGCTTATCGATCAAGGCAAGCACGGCTTCATCCAGACCGGCAGACGGTGAGGGACTCACAGGTGGCGTCTTGATCGACATCGTGGTGTAAGGTGGCTGGGGTCGACTCCACTGTGCGCCAGGATTGACAATTCGCCCTTGATCGCCATCAAAGGCGGTGCACTTTCCAGCGCGGTATTTATCGGTTTAAACTGATATACGAAAAAATCACAAGCCGGCAGCGCCAGGCCTGTGTGGAGGGAAGTCATGAACACGTCATCCGTACTACCGATAAGGGACCTTCGGGCAGCCTGCTCGGCCTGCAACCTGCGGGAGTTGTGTCTCCCGGTGGGGCTCAGTACGCCGGACCTTGAGCGCCTTGACGGACTCGTGGCTCAGCGTCGGCATATTCCGCGCGGCGAGGATCTGTTCCGAACCGGTGAGCGCTTTGCCCAGGTGTACGCGGTGCGCTCAGGCTTCTTCAAGACCGGCTTGATGCTCGAGGACGGCCGCGAGCAGGTCACGGGCTTCCAGATGACCGGCGAACTGCTGGGCCTGGATGGCATCAGCACCGACGCGCACACCGTCACCGCCACCGCCCTGGAGGACTCCCAGGTATGCGTCATTCCCTTTGACCAGCTCGAGGAGCTCTCTCGCGAGTTCAACGACCTGCAGCGACAGTTCCACAAGATCATGAGCCGTGAGATCGTGCGGGACCACGGCGTGATGCTGCTGCTGGGCAGCATGAAGGCCGAGGAGCGCCTGGCGGCATTTCTGGTGAACCTTACCCAGCGACTGGCCACGCGTGGCTACTCTTCCTCAGAGGTGGTGTTGCGCATGACCCGCGAGGAGATCGGCAGCTATTTGGGCCTTAAGCTGGAGACCGTCAGTCGGACGTTCTCCCGGTTCCAGGAGGACGGATTGCTGGACGTGAAGCAGCGACAGATCCGTATCCTTCAACAGGAGCGTCTGAAGGATCTGGTTGGAGCAACCACCGCCTGCTGAGGCCATCGCCATGGCGGCTCAAGGGCCTATGCGCACGTCGTCGGTGAAGGTGCCCAGCGCTCGGCTCACGGCGCATGCCACGGCGATCACCAGCCAGAACAGAAAGAAGCTCACGGTGTAGACCGCCTGGACAGGCCATTCGATCGCACGCTGACCAAACCAGTGAAGCGTGGTGGGATCAACCACCGAAAACACGAGCCCCTCCATGACGCCAGCCATCAGAAACGAGGGCCAGGCGATCTGCAGGGCCAACAACATGACGGGCCCGATCGCGCGTTCTTCTGCCGCTTCATCCCCATCCGCCTGCGTGACCGGCGTGTGCGGGCGAGCGTTGCTCATGGCTGGGTCCGACTGGCCGCGGCGTGGTTGCGCGCCTGCATCGCCAGGGCATTGGCGTCCCCATTCACGCTGGCCTGCACCGGTGTCTCGATCACGACGGGATCAGGATGGCCGATGGCCAGCCACAGCGTGAAGAATCCGGCCACCACCACCACCGCAGGACCCGAGATCACCAACCACACCATGGGGTGACGCCACCAGGGGGTCAGCCTCGTATCGGGCCCATTTGTGCCTTCGGACTGCCGGGACCTTGTAAGCATCGTCTGTACCTTCATTGCCTGCCTCTTCAATCGATGAATGTCGCTATCGCGGCACGATGAATGTGGTCTTTTCCTTGAGTGTTCCGAGGCTGCGGCCGTCGACTGCGTCGCGTGCCTGAACCCATACCGACACCGGGTGACTGCCGGCCTTGAGGCCAATCGCATCCTGCGCCGGCAGCTCCAGTGTCAGCGCCACCCAGCGGGCCTGCGAGCCGTCCACCGACGGGGCTTGCGCTGCACCCATTCGTTCTTCGGTGCTGATGCGCAAACCGGCCAAGCCTTCCACATGAAACTCGAACTGCTGCCGGCGCTCGGACGCATTCATCACCTGCAGCCGATAGACGTTCTGGATCTGTCCGTCCGGGCCCAGACGCGCCAAGGCAGCACGGTCACGGATGACATCCACTTTGAACGGGTGGCGCATGACCAGGCTGAACCCCACTGCCATCACGATCGCCAGCAGAATCGACCCGTAGATCAGCACCCTCGGGCGCAGCACCCGGCGCCAAGGCGAACGCCCCGACGGCTGCGTCACGTGGTTCTGCGTGTCGTATCGCACCAGGCCACGCGGATAGTGCATCTTGTCCATCACCGAATCACACACGTCGATGCACGCCGCGCAGCCGATGCACTCGTACTGCAACCCCTTTCGGATGTCGATGCCCGTGGGACAGACCTGCACGCACAGGCCGCAGTCGATGCAGCTGCCCAAGCCCTTGTTCTGGTGGTCATCACCACGGCCACGTGCACCTCTTGGCTCACCACGAGCCTGGTCATAGGTGATGACCAGGGTGTCCTTGTCGAACATCGCGCTTTGAAATCGGGCATAGGGGCACATGTACATGCACACCTGTTCGCGCAGTAGCCCAGCAAACCCGTAGGTAGCGCCCCCGTAGAACAGCACCCAGAACCATTCCCAAGGTCCGAACGAAAGGGTGAAGGACTCGGCCCACAGTTCCCGAATTGGCGTGAAATAGCCGACGAAGGTAAAGCCCGTCCACAAGCTCAAGGCAATCCAGGCAGATTGCTTGAGACCTTTGCGCCAGACCTTGTCAACCGTCCACCCACCGTTGTCGCGGCGTATCCGCGCCGAGCGGTTACCTTCGATCGTCCGCTCGATCCACATGAAGATTTCGGTGTACACCGTCTGCGGGCAGGCGTAGCCACACCACAGTCGCCCGGCCACGGCGGTGAACAGAAAGAGCGAGTAGGCGCTGATGATCAGCAGGGCCGCAAGATAGATGAAGTCCTGCGGATACAGCACCAGGTCAAAAACATAAAAGCGCCGCGCCTCCAACTCGAACAACACGGCCGGCCGGTCGTTCCATCGCCACCAGGGCAAGCCGTAAAACAGGAGCTGGGTCGCCCATACCACTGCCCAGCGCCAACTCTGGTACCACCCCTGCACCGTTCGCGGGTGGATCTTCTCGTGCTTCTGGTACAGCGAGACCACCCTCACAGGTGTTTGTTCCACCGGCGCCTGAGGCGCGGGCTGCGCTGAACGGGTGGACACGGTTAACGGGCGGCCAGGGTCGAAGGACGGTTGGACAGGCTCCAGACATAGCCAGACAGCACGTGGATCTGCTCGGGCGTCAGCATCTTGTCCTGCGCCGGCATCACATTGAGCTTGCCTTTCTGGATGATGTTCACGATGGCCTGCTCGCCCCACCCGTGCAGCCAGACCTTGTCTCTCAGGTTGGGCGCCCCCAAAGCCATGTTGCCTCGACCGTCGGCACCATGGCAGCCCGCACAAACGGCGAACTTGGTCTTGCCCGCCTGTGCGGCCAGGCTGTTGTGAGGGCTGCCGGACAGGCTCATCACGTAATGCGCCACATTGCGCGCATCTTCGGCGCTGCCGAGCGCTGCAGCCATGGGCGGCATCTGCCCCACACGACCCTTGGTAATCGTTTCCTTGATCTGCTCCAAGGATCCGCCGTGCAGCCAGTCGCTGTCGGTGAGGTTGGGAAATCCCTTGCTTCCCCGAGCATCCGATCCATGGCACGTCGCGCAATTGTTCACAAACAAGCGTTCACCGATGCCGCGCGCCTGCGGATCGACCGACAGGGCCGCTGCGTCCATCGCGTTGAAACGTGCATAGGTGGCGGCCAGGTTCGCTTGGGCCTGCGCCTGCTCCTGCTCCCACTGTGCGCGGCTGCTCCAATTCATCAGGCCCGGGTTGGCCCCGAGCCCCGGATAGAGCACCAGATAGGCAGCAGCGAACAGCACGGTCAGCACGAACAGCCCCATCCACCAGCGTGGAAGCGGATTGTTCAGCTCACGCAGATCCTCATCCCACACGTGGCCGGTGGTGTTGTCGTTGGCCATCACCTTGCGTCGACTGGCAATCAGCAGCAGAACCAGGCAGGCCACCAGACCGATGATCGTGAAGGCTGCCACGAATATCGACCATGACGGGGAAATGAAATCAGCCATGTCCAACTTCCTCCAAAGGGCGAGCCTGACCGGGGGCCTCTCCTTCAAACACCAGCCGAGACGCGGCCTCATGCGACGGTGCGGCCCTGCGACGCCAAACGTTCGCCACCAGGCCCACGAACAGCCCGAAGCCCAACATCGTGATGAGGCTGCGCAAATCGTTGATATCCATCTTGACTCCTGAATCCCGAGGTGGTGCTTCGCTACCGACAGGGCATCTCACTTGCGCGTGGTTCCCAGCACCTGCAGATAGGCCACCAGGGCATCCAGCTCGGTTCGGCCTTTGGCAGCGTCGACCGCCCCTGCGATCTCATCGTCGGTGTACGGGTGCCCCAAGGCTCGAAGCGCCTTCATCTTGTTGGGCAGGATCTCGGCGTCGACCGCTGCGGCCTCCAACCAGGGGTAGGACGGCATATTGGACTCGGGCACCAAGTCGCGAGGGTTGATCAGGTGTAAACGATGCCACTCATCGTTGTACTTGCCGCCCACCCGGTGCAGGTCTGGACCGGTGCGCTTGCTTCCCCACTGGAAGGGCCTGTCGTACACGAACTCCCCGGCCACCGATGCCGACCCATACCGCAGGGTTTCCGCACGAAACGGCCGGATCATCTGCGAGTGGCAGTTGTAGCAACCCTCACGCACGTAGATGTCTCGGCCGGCCAGCTCCAGCGCCCCGTAGGGCTTCAGGCCCTCGACGGCCTGCGTGGTGGATCGCTGGAAGAACAGGGGAATGATCTCCACCATTCCGCCGACCGCCACGGTCAGCAGAATCAGCACGATCATCAGAACATTGTTGGTCTCGATCCGCTCGTGGCCGGTGGGCTTGGTGCTTGCAGACATGTTCAATCCTTCAAGTGCCAGGTCAGGCGTGCACAACCCGCAGCGGAATCGCCACCGGCTGCGAACGACCGGCCTGAACGGTTTTCATCACGTTCCACGCCATGATCAGCATGCCGCCCAGGTACAGCACACCCCCAACCAAGCGGACCACGTAGTAGGGATAGGTCGCCTTGACGCTTTCCACGAAGCTCCAGGCAAGCGTCCCATCAGGGTTGACGGCGCGCCACATCAGTCCCTGCATGACGCCGGCTATCCACATGGCCGCGATGTAAAGCACGATGCCGATGGTGGCCACCCAAAAGTGAAGCTCGATGGCGCGTGTGCTGAACATCCGTGTCTGGCCAAACATGCGGGGGATGAGGTGGTACAGCGCTCCCATGGAGATCAGGCCCACCCAACCCAACGCACCGCTGTGCACATGCCCCACGGTCCAATCCGTGTAATGGCTCAGGGCGTTGACCGTCTTGATCGACATCATCGGCCCCTCGAAAGTGCTCATGCCGTAGAACGACAAGGACACGATCAGAAACTTGAGGATGGGGTCGTCGCGCAGCTTGTGCCAAGCGCCCGACAAGGTCATGATCCCGTTGATCATGCCGCCCCAACTGGGCGCCAGCAGCACGAGCGAAAACAGCATGCCGATGCTTTGCGCCCAGTCAGGCAGCGCGGTGTAGTGCAGATGGTGCGGGCCCGCCCACATGTACGTGAAGATGAGCGCCCAAAAGTGCACGATCGACAAGCGATAGGAGTACACCGGCCGCTCGGCCTGCTTGGGGATGTAGTAGTACATCATTCCCAGGAAGCCGGCGGTCAGGAAGAAGCCCACCGCGTTGTGGCCGTACCACCACTGCACCATGGCATCCTGAACGCCGGCATAGGCGCTGTAGCTTTTGGTCAGGCTGACCGGAATGGCCGCCGAGTTGACGATGTGCAGCAGCGCCACGGTCAAGATGAAGGCACCGAAGAACCAATTGGCCACGTAGATGTGCTGAACACGCCGCTTGGCGATGGTGCCGAAGAACACGACGGCGTAGGACACCCACACCACCGCAATCAACAGATCGATCGGCCACTCCAGTTCCGCGTACTCCTTTCCACTGGTGATGCCCAGGGGAAGGCTGATGGCCGCCAGCACGATCACCGCCTGCCACCCGATGAATGTCAACATCGCCAGACCGGGCGCAAACAAGCGGGTCTGGCCGGTTCGCTGGACCACGTGATAGGACGTGGCAAAGAGCGCACATCCGCCGAACGCGAAAATCACCGCATTGGTGTGCAAGGGTCTGAGGCGACCATAGCTAAGCCAGGGAACGCCGAAGTTCAGCTCGGGCCAAGCCAGCTGCGCGGCGATGAACACGCCCACTGCCATCCCGACCACGCCCCACACCACGGCCGCCAAGGCAAACAGGCGCACCGGCGCGTCGGCGTACACCTCCTCCTGCACACGGTCTTCGCCAATTGCTTGCTGGGTCATGCCGGTCTCCTTGTCCAACCACTGAAACGCATCAACACGGTGAATTGTTTCGATTTGGAATCAATCGATCCTTGATCTTCATCAAGCGCGCTCGTCCAGGATGCGCACGCCCTCGCGGTCCAAATCTTCAAACTGGTCACGGTGGACCGCCCAGCCGAACACGCCTAGGATGAGCAGCACCAGAACAGCCGACAAGGGGATCAGGAGGTAGAGGATTTCCATCAGGGACTCTCCAAGGGTTGAACCGCTCAGGCGCTCAGGCGCTCAGGCGCGCAGGGCAAAACCGGCCCGACGGCTGTTGAATACGACCAGCAATGAACTCAGGGTCATACCCAGTCCCGCGGCCCAGGGTGGAAGCCAACCGAGCAAGGCCAGTGGAATCGCCGACAGGTTGTAGACGAGCGCCCACGTGAGGTTTTGTCGAATCACAGCCCGCGTCAGGCGTGCTCGCTTCACCAACTGCGGCAGCACCTGAAGGCTGGACGACACGATCACGAAGTCGGCACGAGCCACCGTGGCCGCAGAGCCGTGCCCCATCGCGATGGAGACCTGGGCCTGGCCCAACACCGGTGCATCGTTGATGCCATCGCCCACCATCGCCACAACATGCCCGCTGCGCTGCAACGCGGCCACGATGGCCTGTTTGTCCTGGGGCAGAGCCCCTGACCGCAGGAC
>JACCED011104900.1_pt1 | contig 17411 bp, 18 predicted proteins | sample 7455021 | NCBI WGS metagenome assembly JACCED01 (sample SAMN15323456, study PRJNA562643) | freshwater metagenome | isolation source: river surface water | place: USA:Blue River Watershed | collected 2017-08-19 | reverse complement strand
CTGGGCGATGGTGGGCGCCTTAGGAGGATTTGCGAGCGCAGGAGTTATCGAGAGCACTAATAAAGAGGAAAGGCTGAGCGCTAGAAGGCGAACTCGCTTAGATCTCAATTCATGGCTCCCTGGGGAATTGGGGGTCAGTTACTAATGAAAAGGATAAAGGGGCTTCCTGTAAATCTCCTTGAAATGAGGTGAGGTGTCGGAAATTAGCCCCACCCAAAACTGTGATTTACCTCTTTAGTAAACGCCAGGAACCATAGAGACCGAGAATTGCACCTCCATAAAGTAGTCCGTAGTAGATCCATTTCCTCTCTATGGGCCCATTGAGAATCGGTGCGGTTGGAATCACTGCCATCACTTTCGGGACTTCCTCTCCTTCGATGAGCAACTCCCACGAATCCGGATTCGGGTTTCCATCTCCCTTGGTTTTTACAACAACATCGTCTGCTTGATTCCTTACACTGACAACTCGATGTGAAAATCGCAGCCCCTCAACATCAGGCAATGGCAGCACTATTACATCTCTGACTTTTATCTCTTTAGTGGAGATTTGTTTGGTAACAACCATATCTCCAGCCTTAATTGTAGGTTCCATACTTCTAGAGGTGATTGTGAGAAAACTCGACTGCCAATAAATGGCAAATACTGCCAATACGAGAGTTAGAAACGCCGTAGCAATCAAAAAGATATCCCTGATGATTCTTGTAACTCTCATGAATTAGTGACCTGTTGACCACGTATATCTTGTCGCGATACGTAGGTTGTTAGCGTCGTAGAAAAATTATTTCTATTACTAGCCTGTGTACGAGCACGCATTGAAATCTCTCCTCCGATACTCAAGTTGATTCCTGAAAAAACGAAGGAAGCATCAGAAGCGCTAGCAATAAGAGCGACGGTTCCTGAGCATTGATTAGTTGAGACGCTCCAAATTCCGCCGACACATCTTTCGAAAAAAATCTCATTCGGATTTGAATTGCCACTCAACCGTATTTTGTTGATAGCAACAAAGAAATTGCTAATTGGTACACTACCAATATTCCTCAGTGCAAAATAGTCATATGCCACACCGCTTGTCACGACCCAGGTAAGCGAGTAGGGCTGATAAGTAATTATTTGACTTTGCCCGATTGCACTGACTGCCCAAGTTGCAGTGGATGTGCTTGATGACTTAACAGCACGAGCTGATTGACCTGCAGAAGCCGGCAAAGATGTAAAAGTTGCTATAGCCAGTATTAGCGCGAAAATTCTCTTCATTTCTACCCCCTGGATGAGTGAGAGGGAGCGATGAGCTCTCCCCCTACAGGTTACTTTTAGCTATTAGTGATGGTTGCTACGCGTTGAGCAAGATCAAATGTGTAGGTCACATCGACTGCTCCACCTTGTACGGTGTTGGATGGAAGTGCACCGTTGATGGTTGTTTCATTTTGATCAGGAAGTTCAATTTTCATTTGAAGATACTTCACTGCACTTGATGACATTGTGCCATTTGTCAAAGGTGTCGCCGACGTCAATGATCCAATGACTGTCGAATTGAGCTCCGTTGCTGTTGTACCTGTGCATGCGCCTGTACTTGTATTCCAAGCGACGCTACAGCTTGTAACAGTTAACTTTAAAGCCTTTGTTGTAACGCCGCCTGTGCCATCAGTAATTAAAGACGCTGTTCCCGTCTGAGACGTTTTTAAAGTGAGGCCAATTCCATTGAGAGTTCCAGAGTTTGTGAGCGTCACATATCGATTAACTACATCGCCTGGAACTATGTTTGAAATGCTTGCACCAAAACCATTTCCTGAATTTGCTAAATCTAATTTCAATGTTCCTGCGTTTATATTTTGTGCTGTTGTATTAAACGCTGTTGCATTGAGTGATGCGAGAACGCTTTGCCCGGCGATGGCGGCAACGGAGATGATGATTGCTGCCCCTGCGAATGGACGCCAAGAGCGCTTTGCGGAAGTACTTTTAATCATGAATGCTCTCTTCTAGTTATGGCTGCTCGCCTTATCGGGCAGACCAGGCATAACCTTGAAGGGCGCTATCGATTCTTCACTCGCGTGCTACTCGCAAACTTCTCAATCTTCAAAGAGGTTCAAGTGAAGCGCGTTCTAACTCACTCTCTCGCTTACATCATTACTTGCTAACCTAAATCCAACACTTCGCACGACATCAATGACGTCTGGTCCGCCGTTGCGTTTAATTTTGGCACGTAGTTGGCCAGCATAAGTTTCAACCGATCCTGCCGCCGATTCTCGAAGAGATGAGACCGCTTGCAACACTTGTTCTTTAGAGAAAACTCTCTCTGGGTTTTCCATCAATAATTGCAAGAAGCGATATTCAGAATTTGTAAGGAGAATTTCCTTATCGCCAATTTTGAAAAGGTGTTCTGCGAGATCTAACGAAAGATTCTCCCACGTCAAAATAGTTTGGCGAGGTGCCCTCTGACTTTCACCACGCTTCAATTGCTGTGTTACTCGCGAAGTCAAAATCCTCTGCTCAATAGGTTTGGTGATGTAATCATCGGCGCCTGCATTAAGAGCTAATTCTTCATCAACAACTTCTTCTCTTTTTGTGATCATAAGAATCGGAACTGTCGATAATGCCCGAATCTGTCGGCAAATTTCTAAACTCTCAAGAGGAGCGTGTCCGAGATGAATCAAGGCCAGGCTGTAATCACGGATAGGAAAAATCTCTCTCGCTTCCGTCGATGAAGAAACATCGAAAACAGAGAACCCCATAACTTCAAGCTGCAACTTGATATTGATTCGATCTTCCGCATTATCTTCAATAAGAAGAGCATTCGGTTTTATCTCGTTGACTTTGGCCACTTTTCTCCATCTTTTTTTCAGTCGAGTCTGTTAAAGATACAGCAGACTTTAACTTTGACTGATTTGGGCATCTCAAAATGCGATTTTGTGAAGGTTTCATGTGTACATTCCTTAAAAATGCTACTGAAAGGAGGGCTACATGGATTTGATGCGTTTAAGCAACATTGCTAATTACTTAGCGCTCGAAAAGGACCTGGGGGCGGCTGTTCAATATGTAGCTCTCAACGCCTGCAGCTCAGGAGAGCCTTCACGCTTTTATGTTGCTCGGCTAGATGGCGATTTCAAGCTAAGTCACGTAAGTAGTTTTGGATTCGACGAAAGTTTTCTGGCCCGTAATTCGGAATTTAGTCTTTTGACAAACCCTCTTCTAAACGAGGCAATTAAGAGCGAGAGTGTCATAATCAAGAGTCGAGATGCTCAGTATCGCAAGGATTTTGCTGGCCTGCAGGTAAGTGAGGGAGATGAGGAATGGAAATCAACTATTTTTATGCCTCTGCTTCCAAATTTTGCAGCAACACTCTCCACGCAAGTTCAAACTCCTGATAAGGAACAGTTCCGAAACTACTATTCAATGTTGAAGTCTTTGTTCAGCTTATACATTCATCAATTAGATGTAAGTCAGAATTCTAGGCGCCGCGGAGGTTCACAAGCCAAAGAGAATTTGATTGGTCGACAACTTACCGAGAGACAATCACTCATTTTAGATTTAATCAAGTCCGGTATGACCAATATTGCTATTGCGCACAAGATGGGATATTCGGAGTCTTTGATACGGCAGGAAACGATGGCCATCTATCAGAAACTGGGCATAGATGGTCGTAAAGATCTAACTCGCACAGAGTTACTTAATGAGGGCTCCAATGACTAAAGCCATGGAGTACAAACTTAAGTAAGTTATTGATCCATTAAAAATTCTTGCTGCGCTCTTTTCAATTTGTTCTTTTTTGAGTCCAGCCAACTGATAGATGAAAACAAGTGCTAGTAGTGCGTTAATCGCATAGAGCCAAATCGGAAGGTTTGCTGTGTAAAAAGTGAGGAATGAGACCGCCACCATGGCTATGGTGTGGAACCACATCTGTTGGCTAACTTTCTTCATTGGGGCAACTACTGGCAACATCGGAATCCCCGCTGCTTCGTAATCATCTTTATATTTGATTGCGAGCGCCCAAAAGTGTGGTGGAGTCCAGAAGAAAATAACCATAAAGAACCAGAAAGCCGTCCATGAAAGTGTGTTGGTTACTGCTGACCAGCCAATGAGTACTGGTAGGCAGCCGGCAATTCCTCCCCAGACAATATTTTGAGATGTTCTGCGCTTAAGACCTACGGTGTAACCAAAAACGTAGAAAGCAATAGCGCTGACAGTCAATCCGGTTGCAAGCGGATTAGTGAAGAACCAGAATATCGCAAGAGAAATTATCGTCATTACAGATGCAAAAATGAGGGCCTGATTTTCTGTCACTTGATTGTTGACGATGGGACGCTTTGAGGTTCGACCCATAAGTTGGTCTATATCGCTCTCAATTATCATGTTAAAAGCATTTGCTGCACCTGCAGCTAGTGTTCCGCCAAGAAGTGTTGCCAGAGTTATACCAAGTGGCGGGATTCCTTCCGCGGCCAAGAAAAGTGCGGGAAGTGTTGTGACCAGCAATAACTCCACCACACGCAACTTCATAAGCGCGATGTATGGAGAAATCATGTAGCGAGATTACCCTGTAGATTGCGCATATGCGTAGTTCGGTGAGGTTGGCCATAGTTTTCGCCTTAGTTTTAAACATCAACCTTCCAACACAAGCCAATGTTCTATCTGATGGCACATTGCTAAAACTTGAGAAGACAATTACTGGAAATATCGCTCCCAAGTCTGTTCGCGCCTCAAATACAGGCTTTGTTTCGGCACACAACATGATGTATCGCCACTCGGTAACAATCTACGATGCCGCAAATCTAAATTTGATTTCAACAATATCTGATCAAGTTAATCTCAGCGATTTGGGATTTGGTGGTTTCTCAGGGTTGCATCGAGGCGCTCCAGTAGAAGGCGCCTTCTCGCCTGATGGTTCGCATCTCTACGTAACAAATTATGCGATGTACGGAAAAGGATTTAACCGCGAGGGGACTGACGTTTGTAAGCCAGCCGACAAATACGATCGTTCATTTCTTTATCGCATTGATACCAGTTCGTGGAAGATTGATGCCGCTTATCGCGTAGGAGTTGTACCTAAGGTTGTTGATGTGACTCCTGACAATAAGTATGTTCTCGTAAGTAACTGGTGTTCCTATGATCTATCAGTCATTTCAGTTGAGAAACAGAAAGTCATCAAAACCATCAAAATTGGCGGATATCCTCGGGGAATCACGGTCTCTAGTGACTCACAATTTGCGTATGTCGCTCAAATGGGTGGAGCAGTAATACACCGAATTAATCTCAATACATGGGGAAAGGATTTGCTTAACATCGGATCCAACCCGCGTGCTGTTGTGCTCTCCCCCGATAACTCAATGCTCTATGCCACCTTGAATAGTTCAGGAAGAGTAGTAGCTTTTGATCTTGCTGCAAACAAAGTTGTGAAAACAGTCAAAACAGGTTCTGCTTCACGCAGTCTTGATATCTCCAGTGATGGAACTGCACTCTACGTTGTGAACTACACCAGCGACACTATTTCAAAAGTGCGAGTAAGTGATTTTAAGGTTTTACAGAAGATTAAAACTTGTGATGAACCAATCGGTATTACTTACGAGCCCTTGAATAAGCGCGTCTGGGTTGCATGTTATGGCGGTGCTATTAAAGTTTTTAGTGATTCCCATTCACAATAACACCCAATAAACGGTCCATTGCAGCTCGTGCTCGATTTCTTGAAGAAAACGTGGGCGTAATTCCATCAGCCAGAATTGCAAAGGCATATTCTGTTTCGCCTTGCTCAACATAGCCCGCCATTGTGACGCTGCGATTTACCCAACCAGTCTTCGCATGAACATGTCCAATCGCATGAGGCGCAGTCTCAAGAAATCTCTTCTGCAATGTTCCAGTTAGACCCCCAACAGGCAGTCCGTCATAAATTGATGCGAATGTTGGATTGTTTCTAATCTTCATTAATAAACTTACGACTGTAGAAGCTGAAACTCGATTTGATTTTGATAAGCCACTTCCATCAAAAACTTTCAGCCCAGTTGCATCCACGCCTAAGTCGTCCATTGCTTGCTTGAATGTTTGCGTGAGTCCTTTGCTGTTTGTTTCATATCCCAACTTTCGAGCTGCAGCTTTTCCCAATCGATCAGCTAAAGTGTTATCACTCCAGAGAATTACATACTTCACCATTTCACTTAATGGAAGTGATGTCAGGGATGCCACTTCGCTTCTTGCTAATTCGCTGGCTCGAAGCGGTTCGACTCTCTGAAATATGCCCTTGATCTTCTTCGCCTTGAGATTAATTCTTAGATTCTCAATGTCTTTCTCGTAGAGCCCTGAGTAATAGACTGTGATTTTTTTCTTGTTTTCTGTATTTGCTTTGCTGATTAAAGTTGGAAGAAATTTTTGGCCATTCTTTTTGGATTGGGTGAGATTGCTTGTCAACCATGGATCAAGGCTTCCTTTAATGACATAAGTGTTGCTCTCATCTGTTGCATAAATTCCTGTTGTGTAGGTTTTATCTGGACCTACGAAATGCAGCGCTGCTGAGGCTGAAATTAGCTTAAGTACAGATGCAGGAACTCGTAAAGATTGAGGTGCATTCTGCGCAATTACTTTTCCATCCAATGGATCGACAATAAGAAGTCCGGGCGATGCAAGATTTTTTGAATTCACATATTTGTCGAGTGAGTGAAGTGCCTGCGCAGGGACTTGAGAGAGAGCGAGAAGAGTTATGAGAATAACCGTTAGAACTCTTGCACGCATGACGGCAAGAGTAATAGTCAATTCTGAGATAAGCCTTTAGGCTTCGCGTTATGCGTACGGGGTATGTCTATCACGAGATTTTTGGCTGGCACGATACAGGGACCTTTGTTGGAGACATGCCTTCAGATCCAGGTGCAGGGCTACAGCCATACATGAATTATGAAAATCCCGAAACGAAGAAGCGGATTCATGAATTGATTGTGGTGTCGGGATTGATCGACGATTTGGTTCGATTACCTGCTCGAAAAGCAAGCGAGACGGAACTTGAAACGGTTCACACGAAAGAACACATCGCACGAATCAAGAAGGAGTCTGCATCGCGACTCGGTGGTGATGGCGGAGATCTCACTACTCCCTTTGCGCGCGGCGGTTATGAAATTGCTGCGATGGCAGCTGGTGGAGCGATTGAACTTTTTGAGGCTGTACTCAGCGGTGAAGTTGATAATGGTTACGCTTTGATTCGCCCACCAGGACATCACGCAGTGCGTGAACGCGGCATGGGATATTGCATTTTCTCAAATATGGCTGTTGCAATCGGAGTTGCCAAGAAAACTCATGGTGAAAAACTTCGAGTGGCTGTGGTGGATTGGGATGTACATCATGGAAATGGCACTGAATCAATATTTCTTGAAGACCCGAATGTATTGACCATTTCGCTTCATCAAAACCGCCTTTATCCCCACGATACTGGCGATATAGATGTGGTGGGAGTGGGGACAAATATCAACATTCCGCTACCGCCTGGAACGGGTCATGGCGGTTATTTTCACGCTTTCGATGAAGTTGTAATTCCCGCGCTGAGGAAATTCAAACCCGACATAATTTGTGTTGCATCAGGCTTTGATTCTTCTGTTTACGACCCACTTGGTCGTATGTTGGTAACCGCCGAGGGTTATCGCTCCATGACGCGCAAATTGATGGACGTTGCAAATGAAGTGTGTGCTGGAAAACTCATGATGACCCACGAAGGTGGGTATAACGCAACATATGCGCCCTTCTGTGGCCTCTTTGTTTTGCAGGAATTGTCAGGTATCACAAAACTTTCAGATCCCTTTGCCCACGGAAATAACTATCCTGGACAAGAGTTGAAGTTACATGAAGCTGCAATCATTGTTGAAGCAAAGAAGTTGTTAACAAAGTTATGAGTCTTCCTCCCGCCGAAATAGGACCAGGAGAGTTTTATCCCGTGGTTGGTGTTGGTCCTCATCCCAAACCTTGGCCCGTTGGCGAACACTTTGATCCAGAGCTGCTGGAAAATGGTGATCGCCGAAATGTTCTAGATAAATACCGTTATTGGAAAGTTGAAGCAATCGTTGCCGATCTCAACACCAAGCGACATCCGTTACGGGTTGCAATAGAGAATTGGCAGCACGATCTCAATATTGGTTCAATCGTGAGAACTGCGAATGCTTTCAATGTTTCTAGCGTTCATATTGTCGGCAAACGTGACTGGAATCGTCGCGGAGCAATGGTCACCGATAAGTATTTAACGGTTATTCATCATCCTACGGTGGCCGATTTCAAAGCCTGGTGCGATGAGAACAAAGTGGCAATCATCGGCATCGATAACGTTGATATCTCTACTCCTATAGAGAGTGCGAAGTTTCCACGTGATTGTGTGCTTTTTTTAGGCCAAGAAGGTGCAGGAATGTCCGATGAAGCAGTCGCCGCATGTCAACAAGTACTTGCAATTTCTCAATATGGTTCAACGCGTTCGATGAATGCTTCAGCAGCAGGAGCAATTGCGATGTATGCCTGGGCGATGCAGCACCTACCTAAGTAGTTGTTGAATTAACCCATCTGTTGCTTTTTCCACCATAACTAAAACTTCTTCAAAGGCTGAATCTGGAAGTGAGTAAGGGTCTGGAACTTCGAGCGATTTAGGATATGTTGAATCAAATTGACGCAAGTAATAAATCTTCTGCTCTTCTTCGTCGCTGGTGACATGTTTCATAACCTCTTGATGGTTGTGGTTATCCATAACAAGCACAAGATCGGCGGCGACAAGTCGTGAGTAATTAAATTGCGATGCAATGTGATTGAAGGAGTATCCCGCTTTCTCCCATGTACGTTTGGAGGGAGGATTTGGTCCTTGACCAACATGCCAATGAGAAGTTCCAGCCGAGTCAACCACAATCTGTGGTTTATCAATCTTTGCAACTTTGTTATGCAAGACTGCCGCAGCCATGGGTGATCGGCAGATATTGCCGTAACAGACCATCGTGATAATTAATGTCTCACGATCTTTAAGATGTGATAGATCGGGAAGCGCCACTATTTAATCTTCAAGTTTAATCTTCAAGAATTTCAGAGATGGAAGCGATACGACGTTCAATCTCAATCGCTTCTTCGGAACGTCCTTGGGTATGAAGAATCTCTGCAATTCGACGTTCTATCGCAACAATAAACTCAAAGTCTTTAGGTTCGGCATCGGCAGCAATATCCAGGACCCGTTCTAGAGTGTTGAGCCCCTCATCTACTTCACCTGATAGAACCTGGGCCTTTCCAAGCTCAAAAGAAGCATAAGTAAGGCGGCGATGGTCATGAGCAGTAGTGAAGACATCTACCGCTTTCTGTGCGGCTGCTAGCGCTGACTCAGCATCGCCTAGCTCGGTATAGCAATGTGCAATTTTTTGATCACAACGCGCAACATGGATAACTTCACGAGCGGCCTTGAAGTATTTCCGCGCTTCAAAGAAAGCTTCGAGCGCCTCTTTGTACTTCTTTAATTCGCGATATGCACAACCAATGAGATGGAAATCTGTAGCTGCGCCAAGTTCGTTGCCGTCAATGAGATGTTCGCGCGCGCATTCCTCCATGCATTCAATAGTGTTCTGATATTCCTTGGAACCGAACCACCATTCACCTAGCGTGCAGGCAAGTTCGAGCGCTATCGGAGATTTGTTCTCGCGCAGTAACTCAACAGCTTTACTCATTGCAGTTGCGGCTTCGCTCATTCGCTTGAGTTGGTTGAGGTTGTAACCGATTGCAGAGTAGGCCTGGGCTAAACCTTCAGTGGGGGCAGCAGAGCCAAGTTCAGAGTAAATATCGCGCGCGGTTTCAGCGAGTGCAAGCGCTTCATCATATTGGCCACGAGCGTAGATTCGCGCGCTTAATTCATAATACGTACTGGCTCGATCGACACCATGAGTTTCAGGTATTCGCTCCCACAACATTTCTTCCGTAATGATTTCATCATTTACATCATCATCGTTGTGTTCATCGGCCAACGCAGTACTCCCTTCAGAAATATGCAACGCTGCAGTGAGCCATAACTTAGCAGGAAGAGCTAGTCGTTATGGCTCAATATTCGCGACTTTACTGAGAGTCAGCTTTACCCAGCACTACTGAGAACGTCTTGGATCCTCCGCTTGGCATATCCACTGTTATCTTCACGGTTTCGCCAGGGGTGTATGCGCGGATTCGAACGATTGCAGTAATTAAGTCATTGGTTTTCTTGCCATCGATTTCACGAATAATCGCTCCGGCTGGAATCCCCGCTTTCGCGGCAGCTTCACCTTCAACAATGCCACGAATACGAGCACCTGTTCCCACATAAGCGGTATCAAAATTCACACCCAGGAATGGTCTAGTTGATTTTCCAGTTGCAATGATTTCATCAACTACGCGCTTTGCTTGATTGATAGGAATCGAGAATCCAAGACCAATAGAGCCATTTGTGCCCGAGCTGAGTGCAGCGATTGCAGAATTGATTCCGATGAGCGCGCCACTGGAGTTAACTAACGGTCCACCAGAGTTACCTGGATTAATGGCTGCGTCTGTCTGAATTGCATCGATAAAGGATTCTGCACCAGTGCTTCCCGCAGTCACGGGGCGATTGAGCGCCGAGACTATTCCACTTGTAACAGTTCCTGATAGTCCTAATGGAGAGCCGAAAGCAACAACTGGTTCACCGATAATCAATCTATTTGAGTTTCCAATTGTGATGGCTTTGAGATTACCGCGATTGATTCTTAAAACTGCAAGATCATATGTTGAATCACGTCCAACAATTGACGCATTTTCAAAGTCCCCATTATTAAGTTCTACTCTGATAGTTCCTGTTTGTGCCGCGTCCTTGATCACATGATTGTTGGTAATAATAAAAGCTGAAGTTCCGCTGGATCGATATATAACTCCCGAACCTGTCCCACCGCCTGCAACAGAGGACACCGCAATCGAAACCACTGAAGGCGAAACCGCAGAAGCGATAGTTTGAACATCAACGCCGTTGCCAACAATTTCCATCAAGGTTCGAGTCTTCGAGCAACTGCCGTCTGTGGCTGCAAAGAGAGCCTTTGTTTTATTGTCTACACAGACTTTCGTAGGCGGATTATCGGGAGTGACAGCGACTGCAACGCCGCCAGCCACAACAGCGCCCATTACGAAACCAACCATGACTTTGCTAAAAGTAGAGACAGTTGCCATGCGTCATACCTCATCATTGTTTTCTGAAAAAAACCTTAACGGGAATTCAACCTTTGCTGGGTAGACTTCGCAACTCATGGAACTAACGCTCAAGCGCGCACGTCTTGCGGTAACCATCACATTTATTGTCAATGGATTTACAGCAGGAACCTTCGTTGCGCGAATTCCAGATTTCAAGCGGATTCTGGATATCTCAAATGGAACTTTAGGTACCTCGCTGCTCTTTGTCTCGATCGGAGTCTTCCTCGCACTAAAGCCAGCTGGAAAGAACTCGGCAAGATTTGGAAGTAAGCCAGTAGTTTTCTGGGCGACGATTGCATTGGCTTTTTCTTGCGTGCTTGTTGGGTTACTCCTAAGCCTGCAATGGTTTTGGCTCTCTTTATTTCTCCTTGGATTCTCTTTAGCAACTCAAGATGTCGCTATGAATGCACATGCTGTCTTGGTAGAACAACGCGCGGGACGGCGTTTGATGAGCGTTTTTCACGGTATGTTTTCAGTTGGAACTTTGATTGGCGGAATTCTTGGCGGACTTTTCTCACAATGGGAGGTCACACCTCTTAATCAATCTCTTGGATTATTCCTTATATATATGGTGGCAGCTTTTGCAGTCAGGCCGATTTATCTGCCCGCTGAGACGGATAGACATGACTTCACATCGGGACCGCGTGCAAAACATCCTTTTATCTTCTGGATTCTCGGTTTCTTTGGATTGTTTGCTGCAATTAGTGAAGGCGCTGCGGGAGATTGGGGCGGTGTCTTGGCTCGCGACGCTTTTGGTGCGACGCCTTTTATTTCTACGTTGCCATACATAGTTTTCTGCAGCGCCATGATTATCGGTCGTTTCTCAGGAGACTATTTGGCGCATCGATTTGGCGCATCACTTGTGATTGCAATGGGCGGAATTATCTCTGGTACCGGACTCACAGCTGGACTTATCGTTGGTGGTATTCCTGCAATCATGATTTCGTGGTTTCTACTTGGAATTGGACTCTCAGTTGTTATTCCGTTGATGTTTAGCGCCGCTGGAACCCTTGCAACAAAGAGGTATGCGGGAGTAATTGCCCCTTCAGAAGCGGTCGCTAAAGTTTCTGGAGTTTCTTACTTTGGATTCGTTCTTGGTCCACCACTGATTGGATTTATTGCTGATGTTATCGAGTTGCGTTGGACGCTTTTCTTAATTGCAGCTTTCTCTTACTTACTCATTTTTGCTTCAAAATACGCGCGCGAAGCGTAGTTTTATTTGCCCCATGAAGTATGAAGTGGACGCCCTTCTGCATAACCTGCGGCTGATTGAATTCCTACGACTGCCTTGTCGGCAAATTCATCAAGGCTCTTTGCTCCTGCATAGGTACAAGAAGAGCGCACACCAGCGATGATTTCATCAATTAAATCTTCAACGCCGGGACGAATGGGATCGAGATACATTCGCGAAGTTGAAATTCCTTCTTCATAAATGCCTTTTCGAGCACGTTCAAATGCATCTTCACTCGAGGTTCGAGCTGCTACTGCGCGAGCTGATGCCATTCCGAAAGACTCTTTATATAACTTGCCTGAGGAGTCGACTCGTAGATCGCTCGGAGATTCATATGTTCCTGCAAACCAAGAACCAATCATTACTGATGAAGCACCAGCAGCAAGTGCAAGAGCAACATCTCGTGGATGACGTACTCCACCATCGGCCCAAACATATTTACCAAGTTTTTTAGCTTCAGCAGCACATTCCATGACAGCAGAAAATTGTGGGCGGCCAACTCCGGTTTGCATACGAGTAGTGCACATTGCACCGGGACCAACTCCGACCTTGATGATGTCTGCTCCTGCTGCGACTAAGTCTCGTACACCTTCAGCAGTAACAACATTTCCCGCAACAATAGGAATTTTTGGATTCAGCGCGCGAATGAGTTTGAGGGCTTCAATCATCTTCTCTTGATGTCCATGTGCGGTATCAACGACAAGGACATCTACTCCGGCTTTGATCAAACCTTCTGCTTTTGCTTTTACATCGCCATTGACGCCAACAGCAGCGGCAATTCTTAACTTTCCTTGGCTATCGAGCGCAGGTTGGTACAAGGTTGCACGAAGCGCGCCAGTTTTGGTGATGATGCCTACGAGATTTCCAGATGCATTGACAACGGGAGCTAAGCGACGATTCTTCTCGTGCAGCAAATTAAAAGCTTCCCGCGCGTTGACGGTATCCGGAATAACCATCAAGTCTTTCGACATTATGCGATGGACTTGGGTGAATCGGTCAACACCTTCCCAATCTTCTTCCATCACAATGCCAAGTGGTTTGTTGTTTTCAACAACAACAATTGCACCGTGCGCACGCTTATGGATGAGCGATGTCGCATCGGCAACTGTTTGGTGCGCTTCTAAAGTAATAGGTGTATCAAAGAGAACATGGCGTGACTTCATCCACGAAATCACTTCTGTGACCACAGGAAGTGGAATGTCTTGTGGAATAACAGTGAGTCCGCCACGGCGCGCAACAGTTTCTGCCATGCGGCGTCCAGAAATTGCGGTCATATTTGCCACAACAAGAGGAATTGTGGCGCCGGTGTTATCTGTGGTGTGGAGGTCTACATCCATACGGCTCGTCACGTTGGAGCGCGACGGAATCATAAAAACATCGTCGTAAGTTAGATCGTGATTTGGTTGATGTAATAACCGCACGTAGGGAAACTATAGACCTGTTAAAGCGATAAGATAAATCAATGTCTGAATCGCTCATAAGCGCGCGTGGCTTGACCAAGAAGTACGGTGACTTCACCGCAGTAAATGCCATCGACTTCGATGTAGCCAAGGGAGAGTCGTTTGGACTCCTTGGTCCTAACGGAGCTGGCAAGTCCACGACGATGCGGATAATCGCAGCTACCTCCCAACGCACAGCTGGGACTATCTCGATTCTTGGCCGCGATCCTGAAGAGCATGGCCCCCAAATTCGCGCCCATCTTGGTGTCGTTCCTCAACAAGATAATCTAGATGGCGAATTAACAGTTACCGAAAATCTTTTTATTTATGGCCGATACTTTGGGCTGAGCAAGAAATTTATCCGCGCAAAAATTGAAGAGTTGCTTGAGTTTGCTCAACTTGAAGAGAAACGTAACGTAAAAGTTGATGCGCTGAGCGGCGGAATGAAACGGCGTTTAACAATCGCTCGTGCTCTGGTGAGTGAACCTGACATCTTGATGCTTGATGAGCCAACGACCGGTCTTGATCCGCAAGCGCGACATATCTTGTGGGACCGCTTATTCCGCCTGAAAGAGACTGGAGTAACGCTGGTTTTGACCACCCACTTCATGGATGAAGCGGAACAGCTCTGTGATCGATTAGTTGTGATGGATAACGGCAAGATTATGGCCGAAGGTTCGCCACTTGAACTTATCAAGGTTTATTCCACTAAAGAGGTTTTAGAAGTTCGCTTTGGCTCAGAACGTAACAAGGAAGTCGCTCCAATTTTGCGCGGCATGTGTGATCGGATCGAAGAGCTTCCTGATCGTATCTTGATGTACGTCGAGGATGGCGAAGCTCTTCTAGAAGAGATCATTGCCAAGAAATTACACCCCACTACCTCTCTGGTTCGACGCAGTTCTCTCGAAGATGTTTTCTTGCGCCTTACTGGTCGATCGCTGATTGAGTAACAATGAACTCCGGAATCAATGTTGCAAAGGTACGAAGCATCGGCGCTGCTTATGTAGCTGAGGCTCGAATCTCTCAGATGATGAAGTGGAAGGGCATCATCGCCATCGTTGCAATTGGAAATCCACTCTTCTATCTCATCGCTATCGGAATTGGCGTGGGAGTCTTGGTAAATCAGAACTCTGGAACCTCAGGCACCGGTGGCGTGGAATACATAACTTTTATTGCTCCTGCTCTCTTAGCAGCTGCTGCTCTAACCGGAGCCATGGATGAAGTGATGTTTCCGGTTCTCGAAGGATTCAAATGGCGCAAGCTTTTCTTTGCAATGAATTCCACTCCTTTAACGGGAACCCAAATAGCAACTGGTGTATTTATGGCAGCAATGCTCCGTGTTGCCTTCACCGTGTTTTGTTATTGGGCGCTCCTTGTTGCTTTTGGTGTTTTCAGCATAAGTCAATCATGGGATGTTGTGCCGATAACCATGTTCGCTGCAGGAGCTTTTGCTGCGGTTATCCTTGGGATTACCGCAAAAGTGACTAAAGAAGATTTCTTTATGACGATTCTTGGTCGTTTAGTAATCATGCCTATGTTTCTATTCTCTGGAACTTTTTTCCCTTTGGAAAGCATGCCAACATTCCTTCAACCTATCGGTTGGGTCTCACCGCTCTGGCATGCAACTGAATTAGGAAGGCACTTTTCTTACGGATACTCCATGAGTGGTCTTATGATCCTCATTCACTTCGCTTATTTATCTCTCTTGCTCATCGGTGGGCTCTCACTTGCTAATCGAGCCTTCACTGCAAGGTTGGCTAAATGAGTACTGCAGTAGAAATCGCAGACGCGCGCGCCAATAAATTTGGGCACCAGCTTTATGCTGGCCGCGCACGTGCAATCGTCGAACGTTCGCTCCTTGCTCTTCGCTCATCAACGTGGGTTCCCATTGCTACTGGATTTGTGGAGCCAGTTCTCTACCTCTTGGCATTTGGTTATGGAATGGGCGAACTCATTGGAAATGTAGATTTTGGTGGCAAGACAATCGACTACACCGTCTTCATCGCCCCAGGTTTGCTCGCAACTAGCGCTATGAATGGTGCAATCTACGACTCGACATGGAATGTCTTCTTTAAACTCAACGAGAGCAAGCTCTACCAAGGCATGCTAGCAACGCCACTCGGGCCGCTTGATGTAGCGCTCGGCGAAATCACGTGGGCGCTGCTACGTGGGCTCTCTTACGCAATGGCGTTTATGGCAATCACTGCGCCGCTTGGACTAGTTCCTGGAGTGGCTGCAATCCTTGCGATACCGGCGGCAGTCTTTATTGCATTTGGTTTTGCATCGTTTGGGATGGCGATTACTTCTTATTTTAAAACGTACCAACAAATGGGAATGATCAACATTGTTCTTCTTCCCATGTTTCTTTTTTCTGGATCTTTATATCCAATCTCTGTTTATCCAGATTGGTTGGAGTTTCTAATAAAGTTAATGCCTTCATGGCATGGAATAGAATTAGTAAGAGATATTTGGTTCTCAGCGTTTGATAACGGAACGTTGATACATGTGAGCTACTTCTGTGTGATGATCGTGACAGGTCTGTATTTCACAACGCGAAGGTTACGAAACTTATTCATGCGGTAATTACGCATGAGCCACGCATAAAAGCTATCTCTTGACTGCCCCTAATACGCGGGAGTAAACTCCCCTTCAGCAAGACAACAGTTTTTCTTTAGAACAGGGGTGTGGTACCAACAAATCGGATCTTCTGATCCGTATTTGGGAAGTCCCGAAACTCCCATGTTTAATACAACGCATCATCATCAGACCTTTAGGTCAACTCCTAACCGTATTAAGCCGGTTCCTGCTGCGCGAATCCAAGAACTTCTCGAGATTGAGCGCGCAAAATTTACAAAGCAAGCTCCTGAATCTGGCGCCGAAAATCTCCGCGCTTCGAAAGTCACGCCGCTTGGCGTCGCATCAAGTTTCCAACATTGGGATCCATACCCCATTTCAATCGTCGCCGCTAAAGGTGCATGGCTCAAAGATGTTGATGGTCGCGAAATGCTTGATCTCTCCATGGGTTTTGGCGCACTCCTTGTTGGCCACCTCAATGAAGAGGTCGTAAAGGAAGCCCACGCCACTCTCGATGTCGGCACACTCTTTGCCACTCCTTCACCTATCACCCGAGATGGCGCTGAAATCATCTGCCGCCGCTTTGGTCTAGATATGGTCCGCTTCGCCAACTCCGGCACAGAAGCCACGATGTATGCACTCCGCACTGCTCGCGCCGCAACCGGAAAGCTTGGAGTCATCAAGATTGAGGGTGGATACCACGGTTCATTTGATCCACTTATGGTCTCTGCTAAACCAGCGCTCGATAAAGCTGGCGATCCACATTCTCCTAACTCGGTTCCACTTCCTGCCACAGTTCCTGGCGATGTCTATGTCGTTCCTTATAACGATGCAGATGCAATTGAGAGAGTTTTGAAGAAAGATGCGGACAAGATTGCATGTGTATTTATGGAGCCAGTTCTAGAAAACATTGGAATTGTTCTTCCTGATATGGGATACCTCGAAAGAGTTCGCGAACTCTGCGATCAATATGGTGTGCTTCTTGTTTTTGATGAAGTAAAGACTGGACT
>JACCED012224419.1_pt1 | contig 17414 bp, 23 predicted proteins | sample 7455021 | NCBI WGS metagenome assembly JACCED01 (sample SAMN15323456, study PRJNA562643) | freshwater metagenome | isolation source: river surface water | place: USA:Blue River Watershed | collected 2017-08-19 | reverse complement strand
TCTTGGGTGAGCCAGGTTGTTTCAGACATAATTTCTAAAGTTTATTTGAACCAGCAGTCTTTCACCACGGCTGAAACGGCAGGTTCCACCGTATTTACGCTGGTTTTGACCAGCTTCTCACCCTTACCCACCAAAACTTCTTTGTAGCCGATTACCTCGTAATCCTGGGCCAGCGCCTCTACCTGGCAAATAACCTCACGAGAGCGGTTGTTTTCGGCCGAAATTTCAACCGTTACCAGCCAGTCGCTTTCAACGTTGAAACTCAGCAGGTTGCCGGTCGGACGCCCACTATTTTCGGCAGTTACGGCAATTGCCCAAGTTACAAAAACAACCAAGGCAACCACAAATGTGCCGATGATGGCCAGCCGATCACGTTTTGGATTCTTCGGCTTAGTCCCGTATCGCTGGGCCAGAAGTTCTTCTTGATTCATTGAGTTAAGGCTACCCTTTGCAGCGATACTAGAAGCATGTTGAATCTTGTTTCAGGTGTCTTCTTGGCTGCTCCAACCCCAACCGAGACCCCTGACCCATCGACCACTTTCTACAGCCCAGGTACTCTCGGCTTTCTTTTTGTTTTTGGCATGAGTCTTGCCGCAATCTTGCTGATATTCGACATGGTGCGTCGGGTGCGCAGAATTCGCTACAGGGCAGAGATCAACGAGCGATTGGATGCCGAAGAGTCAGGCACCAAAACTGCCGGCAGCCGGAGCAAGCGCGATAAGTAGTGCGGCAGCCCAGTGGCTCATAAACGCTAAAACAGTTAGCGTGTGAAATATTTCATGAAACCCGAAATGGCCAGGGAACGGATTCGGTTTTTTTAGTGCGTAAACCACAGCACCAACCGTGTATGCCAAACCTCCACTGAGAATCAAAATCATCATCGGTGCATTTGCGTTCATGAAATCTACGACGAATGCAATTGCGCCCCAGCCCATGGCTACGTAAATCGGAACGTAAAGCCAACGTGGTGCGTTTATCCAAAAAACTCTGAAACTAATTCCAAGAATCGCCGAACCCCATATGGCAATCATTAGTATCAATGCCTTTTCCTCGGGCAGGGCGAGCAGGGTGATGGGAGTGTAAGAGCCTGCAATCAGTAAAAAAATGTTGGCGTGATCGATGCGTTTGAGGGCCAGTTTGGTCTTTGGCTTCCAGTTAAAGCGGTGATAAAGCGCGGAGTTGCCAAAGAGCAAAAATGAACTGGCAAAGAAAATGGCGCTGGCAACTTTGGCCACAAGCCCATCGGCGAGCACGACAAGGACAATTCCTCCAGCGATTACAACCGGCAGCACCCCGGTGTGAATCCAGCCCCGCCAAGTTGGTTTGACATCAGCCGCAGGTTCGCGGAAACCCTCGCTGATTGGCATGCTCATGGCTTCACTCTATAGAACACTGGGAATGTTCTGTACCCAGATAGTATTTGAGTTGTAGGTTGTCGTTTTTACCAACCACATAAGGGGGGAATTAATGCGCATCAATGTCTTGATGAAAAAAACAATTGCTGGAGCTGGAATTTTGATTTTAGCTCTTTCTTTGGCTTCATGCAGTGCAGAAATTCAAGAGAATACTGGTAATGCAACCAACTCTGATTCATCAACAACACAATCAGAAAGCAAATCTGTCTACGGAATTGGTGATGTAATTTCCACTGACGAATTCGCAATAACTCTAAATTCTGCCCAGCAGGTGAATAAAGACTCATTCGGTTTAAAATCTGAGAATGGTTTCTTCTTGATTTTGGATGTCACCATTGAAAATAAGGCTGATGAAGAACTTTCCACCTCTAGCATTATGTCTTTTGACTTAAAAGGAAGCGACGACTACACATACGATCAAAGCATCACAGTGGACAAAAAGGGTTCATTAGATGGAACCATTGCTGGTAAGTCCAAACTTCGAGGACAAATTGCATATGATGTTGCAAAACTAGATTCCTATACCTTTAGCTTCAAACCTGGACTATTCGGAGATCCGGTTAGTTTTATTATTCAGTCAAGTGCCATCAAATAAATAAAGGAGAAAAATGTTCAAAAATAGAAACGCGCTTGCATTCGTTGGAACTGCAATTGCGCTAGTTTACGCAATCTATATCATCAGTTATATTTCCGGGGCTAACTCATCCACTACTGATGATGCTGAGGCAGCCGGTGCGGCAATAGCCACACTGCTCGCCTTACCGCACCTTCTAATCACAATTCTTGGCGTGATTTTTGGACTTCTTGGCTTTTTCCTAAGCAAGGCTGCACTCACCCTAGTTTCTGCGATTCTTTATGCGGTCGCCGCTGTCTTTTTCCTTATTTGGGGCTGGATGCTTATTCCAAGCATTGTTTTGGGCTTTGTCGCCTATTCACAACAGAAGAAGTCTGCGAAAGCTTAGTTACATTCAAGAGAGGGTGCTGAAAAGCACCCTCTTTTTGTTTTTTGACCTAACTATTGTTGTTTATATGCGCAACTTGCTTTACAAGCTTTACGAAAGACGGATCGAGGCCGACCTCGTCGCTGCCGATCTACCAAAGCACGTTGCTGTAATGCTCGATGGAAATCGTCGTTGGGCAGAGCGTCGTGCCGGCTCTAAGCCTTCACATGGTCATGCCGCTGGTGCATCTAAAATTTTTGAGTTTCTGGAGTGGTGTGACGAAATCGGAATCACGACCACAACGCTGTACATGCTTTCGATTGACAACTTGGTAAAACGACAGTCAGATGAACTCGACGAATTGCTCGAAATAATTGGCGAAGTTTCGCAAGAGCTAGCCAACCGCAAACGCTGGAAAGTTAAATTAGTTGGCGACCGATCAGTCTTGCCTATTGCGTTGATAGAAAAATTGCAAGCAGCTGAAGCAGACACTGCAAACCTAGCCAAACCCACAGTGAACCTTGCGGTAGGTTATAGCGGTCGCGCCGAAATCGCTGAGGCAATCAAGAGCATTCTGAAATCTCACCAGGGTATTTCACTGGATCAACTTTCTGAGAAATTGACCCCGGAGCTAATTACTGAGCATCTTTACACTGGAGGTCAGGCAGATCCCGATTTGATTATTCGAACTTCAGGGGAGCAGCGGCTTTCTGGATTCATGCTGTGGCAGTCGAGTAACTCTGAGCTGTACTTCGAAGAAGCGCTCTGGCCGGACTTTCGAAAGGTGGACTTCCTTCGTGCGCTTCGTGCCTTTGCGCGCCGCCACCGCCGATTTGGCGCTTAGGTAAACGCTTTATTACAAACCACGTATTCGGGCGTGTCGCAACTGCTGGTTGCTAGCAGGCAGGCGTAATTTGTGGCTAAGTACAACTAAAGGAGCACCGTGGCCCGTACCACTTCCACTTCCTCGAGCACAACTAAAAAGGTTTCAGAAAGCACCAAAAAGAAACCTGCCACGGCCACCAAGACTTATGTGATTGACACCTCGGTTTTGCTCTCAGACCCAAAGGCCTTGTTCAAATTCAAGGAACAAGAAGTGGTAATTCCGATCATCGTGATCAATGAACTCGAGAAGAAGCGTCACGATCCCGAGATTGGCTATTACGCCCGACAGGCGCTTCGTCATTTGGATGACCTCCGCCAAGAGCACGAGCGACTAGATTTCCCAATTCAGGTTGGTGACGGCGGCACTCTGCGCGTCGAACTAAATCACATCGATCAGTCGGTGCTGCCTTCGGGCATGCAACTTGGCGACAACGATTCTCGCATTCTGGCTTGCGCTTTCAACTTGGCTAATGAGGGCCTCGATGTAACAGTTGTTTCCAAAGATCTTCCGATGCGTGTAAAAGCTGCATCGCTCGGTATGTCTGCCGAAGAATATCGCAACGACAACGCGGTTGACTCTGGCTGGACCGGCATTGCAGAGATTTCACTCACCGGCGATGAAGTAAACGATCTTTACGACACAGAAATTATTAAGCACAAAGATGTGGCCAGCATGCCAATCAACACCGGCTTGATTATTCACTCAGAACGCGGAAGCGCACTGGGCAGAGTTGAGGCCGGGTCAAAAATTAAACTGGTGCACGGCGACCGAGACGTGTTTGGGGTTCACGGACGCAGTGCCGAGCAGCGCTTGGCCATCGACCTTTTGCTCGATCCAGAAATCGGAATCATCTCGCTTGGTGGCCGTGCCGGCACTGGTAAATCTGCACTCGCTCTCTGTGCAGCTTTAGAGGCCGTGCTCGAACGCCGTCAGCACAAAAAGATCATGGTCTTCCGTCCGCTGTTCGCCGTTGGAGGGCAGGAGCTCGGCTACCTACCCGGCACCGAGTCGGAGAAGATGAACCCTTGGGGTCAGGCAATCTTCGACACCCTCTCCGCTTTGGTTTCCAAAGAGGTAATTGACCACGTGGTTGACCGCGGCCTGCTTGAGGTGCTGCCACTGACCCACATCCGCGGCCGATCACTGCACGACGCCTTCGTCATTGTGGACGAAGCCCAGTCGCTCGAGCGCAACACCCTACTGACCATGCTGTCCCGCATCGGCCAAAACTCAAGGGTTGTGCTCACCCACGACGTTGCCCAGCGCGACAATCTGCGAGTTGGCCGTCACGACGGCATCGCCTCGGTGGTAGAGCAGCTCAAAAACAATAAGCTCTTCGCCCATGCCACACTTACCCGCAGCGAACGCTCTGCGATTGCTGGCTTGGTAACCGACCTGCTTGATTAGTTCCAGGTAACAATCGGAAACCGAGGTTTTTAGGCGGGTTCAAGCCTGCCTAAAATTGAGGCATGACCCGCATTTATGACGACATCACCAAGACCGTTGGTAACACTCCACTAGTTCGCATCAACCGAATCATCCCTGGTGGAAATGTTCTAGCCAAGCTCGAGTTCTACAACCCTTCAGCAACTGTGAAGGATCGCATTGGAATCAACATGGTTGACGATGCAGAAAAGTCGGGCAAGTTAAAGCCAGGCGGCACCATCGTTGAAGCGACTTCTGGAAACACTGGAATTGCACTTGCGATGGTTGGAGCAGCTCGCGGTTACAAAGTCATCTTGACCATGCCTGACTCGATGTCAAAAGAACGCCGCACTCTATTGCGTGCTTACGGGGCTGAACTAGTTTTGACTCCAGCTGCCGAGGGCATGCGCGGAGCAGTTGCCAAGGCAGAAGAACTTGGCCAACAAGATGGCGCAGTTTTGGTGCGTCAGTTTGCGAACCCGGCAAACCCAGAAATTCACCGCAACACTACCGCGCAGGAAATTTGGAAAGACACCGATGGACAGGTAGACGTATTGGTTGCCGGCATTGGAACCGGTGGAACCATCACCGGTGTTGGTCAGGTTTTGAAACAACTCAAGCCAAGTGTGAAGGTCATCGCGGTTGAGCCTGCTGCATCACCAATCTTGAATGGTGGATCACCTTCGGGCCACCCAATTCAGGGAATTGGTCCAAACTTTGTTCCAGATGTTCTGGACACAACAATCTATGACGAGGTTCTTGACGCACCCAACGAGGAAGCCATCAAGTGGTCTCGTCGTCTCGGTGCCGAAGAGGGCATCCTGGGCGGCATCTCATCGGGTGCTGCTATCTGGGGAGCTGCGCAGATTGCGGCTCGCCCGGAATACGCCGGCAAAAACATTGTGGTTATCATTCCATCGTTTGGTGAGAGATACTTATCTACAGTGCTTTACGCCGACCTACAGGAGCAGTAATCTCAGATTCAATTTGGCGACGTTTCCAGGAAGACCTGGCAAACGCCGTTTCTCATGACCCAGCTACCGAATCAAAATGGGAAATGTTTTTGACCGGTACCGGGCTTCATGCTGTCTGGTGGTATCGAGTCGCACACTGCATCCACACCAAGCTTCGCCTGCGTATTATCGCCCGGCTTGTCTCTAACCTTGGGCGCTGGTTAACCGGAGTTGAAATCCACCCGGCCGCCACGATTGGCCGCCGGTTCTTTATTGATCACGGTATGGCCACGGTGATTGGCGCAACTGCAGTAATTGGCGACGACGTAATGCTCTACCACTCGGTGACCCTTGGCGGAACCACCACCGACAATGTGAAGCGCCACCCAACCCTCGGTAATCGTGTGCTAGTTGGAGCTGGAGCGATTCTGCTTGGTGACATCACCATCGGTGACGATGCCAAGATAGGCGCCGGTTCGGTTGTGACCAAGGATGTAAAACCTGGCGCAACTGTGGTTGGCAAACACTAGCCTGCAAAACCAAACTGTTGACAACTTAGAAAAGCCTTAGCTTTTCTTCCTAGCCTGTTCGAATGAACTGGGCTGCAAATCTTTATTTAATTGCCGTGGCATGGCCACTTGCTCGAACCGATATTCGCGAGCATCGACTACCAAACAAATTTACTTTGCCGGCGATTGGCATTGCACTCGTGGCAAATCTTCTCGCCGCTTGGACCGGCAATCAATGGTCTAACTTCTTCATCTCACTACTCTGTGCATCTGCTGCTTTCGGAGTTGCGTTACTCGCCAATCGTTTCGCAACACTAGGCATGGGCGATGTAAAACTAATTACCGCGATGTCGCTTTGTCTCGGTTGGTTTTCACCAATAGCTCCGGTACTTGCACTAACTTTTGCGTTTGTCATCGCAGGGGTTGTCATCCTTGCAAAAGTTGCTGCCCGAAAAACAAGAATGGGCCAGAGCATTCCGCTTGGCCCATACCTGTTGATTGGTTTCGTTATAAGCCTGGTGATGTCATGCTAAGCACGTCTAGCGCTTTGTCGAGCTGCTCCATGGTCAACTTTTCGCCATCCACGTAACCAAGTTCGATTGTGGCTTCGCGAACCGTGATGCCCTTGGCCACCGAGTGCTTTGCGATCTTGGCTGCTGCTTCGTAGCCGATGTACTTGTTGAGCGGAGTAACAATTGACGGACTCGACTCTGCTAGTGCACGTGCGCGCTCTACGTTGGCTTCCAATCCCTTGACGGTCTTGTCGGCCAGTAGTCGCATTGAGTTGGCGAGTAGACGAATGGACTCGAGAAGCGCATTACCCATAACCGGGATGGCCACGTTGAGCTCGAAGTTTCCGGTGGCTCCGGCCCAGGCGACGGTGGCATCGTTGCCGATAACTCGGGCGCAGACCATCATTACGGCCTCAGGTATAACCGGGTTGACCTTGCCAGGCATGATCGATGATCCCGGCTGGAGGTCTGGAATGTGCAGTTCGGCGATACCGGCGTTAGGGCCAGAGCCCATCCAGCGCAGGTCGTTGTTGATCTTGGTTAGCGATACGGCAAGCACACGTAGGGCTCCGGAGGCCTCAACCAGCCCGTCACGGGCCCCTTGAGCCTCGAAGTGGTTACGAGCCTCGGTGATTGGCAATTTGGTCTCAGCGGCTAATAGGCGCAGTACCTCCTGTGGGAAACCCTTAGGGGTGTTGATTCCAGTACCCACGGCGGTGCCGCCAAGAGGCACCTCAGCCACGCGTCCGATAGTGCTCTCAACTCGCTCTATGGCATAGCGAATCTGGGCTGCATAGCCGCCGAATTCCTGACCCAGGGTAACCGGAGTGGCATCCATCAGGTGGGTGCGTCCGGCCTTTACCACGGTATTCCAGAGCTCGGCCTTCTCTTCAAATGATTCAGCCAGGTGATCGAGTGAGGGCAGTAGGTCGTGAATCAAAGCCGAGGTAACCGCAACGTGCACCGAAGTTGGGAAAACGTCGTTGGATGACTGCGATGCGTTTACGTGATCGTTTGGGTGAACAGGCGAACCTAGTTTTTTGCTGGCCAGGTTGGCGAGCACCTCGTTCATGTTCATGTTTGAAGAAGTACCGGAGCCGGTCTGAAATATGTCTACTGGAAATTCACCGTCGTGATTTCCGGCAATAACTTCATCCGCGCTCGCAGCAATCGCGTCGGCAACTTCTTGTTTTAATACTCCGAGCTTTGCATTTGCCTGAGCCGCCGATTTCTTAATCTGAGCAAGAGCTGCGATGTGAGCGCGCTCCAGTGTTGTGCCAGAGATCGGAAAGTTCTCTACGGCTCGCTGTGTCTGTGCTGAGTAGAGTGCGTCTTTTGGAACTTTCACTTCACCCATGGTGTCGTGTTCGATGCGGTATTCCACGATTGCCTTTCGGTATTTCTTTGTTTTTGCTACTTGAGTTCGCCCACAATAAACAGTGGGTGTATTTCGCCAAGTGCAAGTTTGTAATTTGCGCCGACTATTCCAAGAGTTCCATGAGTAACTGCGTCGGCGATAATTTCGGAGCGAGTGATCATGTCGTTGATGGTTTCTTCAACATGTAAAGCGGTTATGTCGTCGATGTGGTCTTGGCCGCGCTTGTGTGCTTCGTGAACGGTTGGTTCAATTTGCGAAACAATGGACTTGATGTATTTACCTCGAGCCTGGAGCTTGCCTTCCGTGGCGTCGATTGTGGCCCGGATTGCTCCACACTCGTCGTGACCCAAAACCATAATCAATGGCACACCCAGCACCTCAACGCTGTATTCAAGAGAGCCAAGAATTGAGTCTGCAATGACCTGGCCGGCATTACGCACTACGAATAGGTCGCCTAGACCCACGTCAAAGATGATTTCCGCGCTTAGGCGTGAATCTGCGCAACCAAACAGCGCGGCAAAGGGCTTTTGCCCCGAAGCCAGGGCCTCAACGTGGTCGATGTCTTGGCGCAGGTGAGCGGGGTTTCCAGCCACGAACCGCTGATTGCCGGTGCGCATCTCATCCCAGGCCTGCTGGGGAGTGGTTGGGCGTGGATTGCTCATGACTTAATTCAACCGGAATCCGAGTAAGTCTGCGAACAGAGCGAACTCTTTTGGGTCGCCTGTGCCACTGATGATCACCACGTTGGTTCCGGCATCGGGAACGCTCGGTGCGATGGTGAAAACCCAAAGCTCCTGACCATCAGTTTTTTCGGTTTGGCCCGTGTATTTCTGCAGGCCAATTTCGCGTCCAACGGTTACCGCTTCACCTATCGCCAGGTAATTTTGAGTTTTTTCGGCAAGCCAAGTTGGGTTGATACTAAATCCCTGATCGATGCCAACATACTGATTGGCTTCACCCACGAAACCAACGTGCCAGGTTTTCACTCCATCTTTTGGCGAATCGTTGAAGCGAGCCGAGTTGGCCCACCAACCGGTTGGAGTGTTTGACGGAATGGCTACGTCAACGCCGGTGTTGGCCTTGACGTCGGTAGCGACAGCTACGTAGTCGACTGGCTTAATCAGATTGCTATCGTCGCGCGGGGTGATCATGATCATCACCAGTGCCACGGCAACCGTGGCAGCCAGAGCCAACGAAAGATTGATTACCGTTTGGCGCGCGCGGCGCTTTGCGGCAGCATCTTGCTCAGCCAAGTTCTACTTCTCTTTTTTCGCGATTACGTCGTCGAGTTTTTTACGAGCGCCACTAAGTTGATTTTCACAGTGTGCTGCTAAGGCTTCGGCTCGCTCCCAAAGTGCCATCGATGCCTCAAGGGTTACCGAGCCGGCTTCCAACTCCGAGACAACTTTTTGTAATTCATCGCGAGCGGCCTCATATGAAAGTCCGCTTAGATCTGCTGATTTTTTGTCGCTCATCGTGCTTAAGCCTATCTTTTAGTCTGCAGTGGCCGAAGCCTCGCCCTTGGCTAGGCGCAGCTTGAGTTTGGTACCCGGCTTCAGTTTGGCCGGGTCGGTAATAACGTGTCCGTCGGTATCGCGCACCACCGAGTATCCGCGGTCTAACGTGGACTGAGGGGATAGCGAAACTGCCAGTTTGCGCAGGTGTTCAATTTTGGTGGCCTCTTTTTCGAGCATGCCGGCTAGGTAATCTTCTGCCAATTCAATGAGCTCGGCTATTTCTTGCTCGTGCAACTCAATAAACGTGTAGGGATTGGCCAAGGCCGGACGACTACGCAGCTGGGCGATCAGATCGGCTTGATTCTGCACGTAATTGAAGATTCGGTTGAATCCGCGGCCGAGCAGTTGATCTAGATATTCGCGTTCGGCTTCAATGTCTGGAGTAACAAGTTTTGCCGCCTCGGTGGGCGTGCTGGCCCTAACATCGGCAACGTCATCTAGCACCGGTCGATCGGCCTCGTGACCGATAGCAGAGACGATTGGAGTTTTTGCATTTGCTGCAGTGCGAACCAAAGCTTCGTCTGAGAAAACCAGTAGATCGCCAAAAGCACCACCACCACGCGCGATGATGATTACATCTACCTCAGGGTCTTCATCGAGTTTTTTTATTGCAGCGATGATTTCAGGTGCGGCACTGTCTCCCTGAACTTTGGTGTTGATAATTCTGAACTTGGCATCCGGCCAGCGCTGCTTGGCGTTTTTCAAAACATCTTTCTCGGCGTCGCTGTCTTTACCGGTAATAAGTCCGATGCAGTTTGGTAAGAATGGCAGCTTTTGTTTGCGCGCTGGGTCGGTTAAGCCCTCGGCCGTAAGTTTTTCGCGAAGTCGCTGAATACGCTCCAGGAGTTCACCAAGGCCAACCTTGCGCAACTCGTGAATCATCATCGAAATCTTTCCCGACTTCTTCCAGAAGTCAGGCTTAACCAAAACAGCCACCCGGTCGCCTGGGTTTAGGTCTTGCGGAAAATCTCCAGCCTTAAACGAATGCACCGCAATAGCCATATCTTCTTGCAAATCACGAAGCTCGCCAAAGAAAGTGCCGCCCTTTAGAGAAGGTTTAGTGAGCTCACCCTCTACCCAAACCATGCCTAGCCGGTCGATATAGGTTTTGAGGTTTGCGGACAGGTGCGAAACCGGCCACGGGTCGTCTGCCGAATTAGCTTTTGGGGCGGACTGCTCTAGCTCTTCGCTCATCCTGCCCCTCGTTCGTTACACCCTGACGCTTAGACTTGTCGGGTGACTGACATCAAGAATACCTCGGGCAAAAAGGTTCTTCTGGCCTCGCCTCGAGGCTACTGCGCGGGCGTAGACCGAGCGGTAATTGCAGTTGAAAAGGCTCTGGATCACTACGGTTCGCCCGTTTATGTGCGCAAGCAAATCGTGCACAACAAGCACGTGGTTTCGTCCCTAGAAAAACGCGGGGCCATTTTCGTAGACGAAGTCGATGAAGTACCGACCGGTTCAGTTCTAGTATTTTCTGCACACGGCGTTTCACCGGCAGTAGTGGCTGCTGCCGAGGCTCGCGGTCTTAACACCATCGATGCCACTTGTCCGTTAGTAACCAAGGTGCACCGCGAAGTGCAGCGTTTTGCCAAAGAGGGCTACGACATTCTTCTTGTTGGCCATGAGGGACACGAAGAAGTTGAGGGCACTGCCGGCGAGGCTCCAGATGTGGTTCAGGTTGTTGATGGCGATGACTCAATTGCAGCCACTGAAATTCGCGACCCAAGCAAAGTGATTTGGCTTTCACAAACCACACTCTCGGTTGATGAAACCATGCAAACAGTATTGAAACTTCGCGAAAAGTATCCAACTTTGCAAAATCCACCGAGTGACGATATTTGTTATGCCACACAAAACCGACAAGTTGCCATCAAGAAGGTTGGTGCTGCCAGCGATCTAGTGCTAGTGGTAGGTTCGGCAAACTCCTCTAACACTGTGCGACTTGTTGAAGTGGCGCTCGAAGCCGGAGCAAAAGCGGCACACAGAATTGATTTCGCAAGTGAAATCAAAGATGAATGGTTTGATGGTGTGGAAACCGTTGGTGTCTCATCGGGTGCATCAGTACCAGAGGAATTAGTCGAAGAAGTTCTTGAGTACATAGCAAAACGTGATTTTGGAAATGTTGAAATTGTGCAAACTGCCGAAGAGGATGTGCAGTTTTCGCTCCCGGCTGAGCTTAGAAAAGAACTAAAAGCTGCCGGCGAAGACGTTAGCAACAAGCAAAAGCGTTAAGACCCAAAGTTTGTTTCTTTAACCAACTTGCCCTCGCGATCAAAGGTGCGCCAGATACCAATTTGACGCTCCATGTCGAATTCACCGCTGCGCATCAGGCTGCCATCCTTGCGGTAAAACTCCCAGTGGCCGTGCATCTTGCCATCTCGATATTCGCCTTTAAAGCGCGGAAGCCCATTCTCATAGAACGGGCTTCCGGTAGACATTTTTGAAAACTATGCAGTCTTTGACTTGCCAGCCGAACCAAGCTCGGTAGCAGCCTCAACCACGCGGGCTGACATGCCCGCCTCGGCAGACTTGCCCCAGGCACGTGGGTCGTATGCCTTCTTGTTACCAACTTCGCCATCAACCTTGAGCACGCCGTCATAGTTCTTCATCATGTGGTCAACAATCGGACGAGTGAAGGCGTATTGCAAATCTGTGTCGATGTTCATCTTGATTACGCCGTGACTCACCGCTTCTGCGATTTCCTGCGGAGTTGAACCTGAGCCACCGTGGAACACTAGGTCGAATGGCTTGTTGCGGCCATACTTCTCGCCTACGGCTGCCTGAATCTCACCGAGCAGTTCTGGGCGAAGTTTTACGTTACCTGGCTTGTAAACGCCGTGAACGTTTCCGAAAGTAAGGGCAACCATGTAGCGGCCGTTTTCGCCAAGGCCAAGTGCCTCGGCAGTCTGCAGTCCGTCGGCCGGGGTTGTGTAAAGGTGCTCACCCATGCCACCTTCAACGCCATCCTCTTCGCCACCAACTACGCCGACTTCGATTTCAAGCACCGCACCGATGCCACTGGTTAGCTTCAGCATCTCTTGAGCAATCTGAAGGTTCTCGGCCATTGGCACAGCGGAGCCGTCCCACATGTGCGAGTTGAATAGCGGATCTTCGCCGCGCTTTACGCGGTCTTGAGAAATTGCAATCAGTGGTCGAACAAGTTTGTCGAGCTGGTCTTTTGCGCAGTGGTCGGTGTGTAGCGCGATAGTGATGCCGTAGTTCTTGGCAACCTCGCGAGCAAAGGCAGCCATAGCCGCTGCCCCAGAGGCCATGTTCTTGATAGTTGGGCCCGACCAGTAGTCGCCACCCCCGGTAGTCACCTGGATGATTCCGTCTGAACCAGCAGCCTGAAGGCCAGCAAGGGCGGCATTTAAGGTCTGTGAGCTGGAGACGTTGATGGCTGGGTACGCAAAACCACCCTGCTTTGCACGGTCAAGCATTTCAAGGTACTGATCTGGGGTTGCAACAGGCATGGCCAAACTCCTAAAGGGGGCTTCATTGGATGGTTATAGTTTAGCCATCATGAAGCTAAACGATGTCGGCCAGCCAACCCTCGACCTATTTGCGTCTGCGGTTGCTGCCGCTGCCGGAGCCTGGCCCCAAGTTGGTTGCGGCGACAAAAACATTGTCGATGGCGCAGCTGTCGATGCCATGCGTTCATCACTACGCGGAGCTGAGTTCGGCGGGGTAGTGGTAATTGGTGAGGGCGAAAAAGATGAAGCGCCGATGTTGTTCAACGGAGAAATCATCGGTAACGGAAAAGTCGATTGGGATATCGCAGTAGACCCGGTGGATGGCACCGCGCTCGCGGCTGCAAACGTGGAAGGCGCAGTCAGCGTTATCGCGGCAGCAGAGCGTGGCAAACTGCTCGAGTGTACAGACGTCTACTACATGAGGAAACTTGTAACCGGAGCAGAGGGTATCGGTGTTTGTGACATCGACTTCACTCCAACCGAGAATATTCGACTGCTTGCCCAAGCAAAAGATATTCCAGTTGCCGATTTGCGAGTTGCAGTGATTAACAAAGATCGCAACCGCGATGTAATTGCCGAGGTTGAAGCTTCTGGTGCAACTTGGGTTTCCTTTGACGAGGGCGATGTTGCAATGGCTGTTGCCGCAGCTACCTCAGACAGCGGAGTCGACATGCTGATTGGCGTTGGTGGTTGCCCCGAAGGCGTTGCTACAGCCTGTGCAATTCAGGTTCTCGGCGGACACATGCAGGGACGCTTTGCACCAAGCGACCCAGATGAAATTGAACGAGCACTCGATGCCGGCTACGACCTCGAGAAAAAACTCGAACTCAACGATTTAGTTTGGGGAGAGCGCTTTGTTTTTGTGCTCACCGGCATAACCGATGGTCTGCTCGTGCGCGGTGTTCGTGAAACCGACGAGGGCTTAGAGATCCAGAGCTTCTTGCTAGACAGCGCACTTGATGAAGGCCACATTCTCGATGTCCGAGTAGAGCGGGAACACTGAGCCTCTGCGAGCTAGCCTAAAAACAGGTTGACCGTGACTTTATCGCCCACGTCGATATCTTCAGCCTTGCGCACCGCATCTTTGATGGGCACCATGTAGCCACCATCCCGGGGAAATAGAGAAGTCGTGAATTCGGTCTTACCGATTTTCACTCGAACCGGAATTACGCCCCATCCGTAGGTTAGCTCCGAAGCCATGGCCTTGATTTTCTTGGCCTGAGCCTCCGTCACAGGTGCAAAGTGATACGGCGATGGGCCTCGCCAATAGATAACCTCAGTTGAGAATTTGAGGTTCATCGCCAATTAGTGAGGCTTACCGGTAGCCGGTTCGTCCAGCAACTCGTTGAAGTCTGGGCTTAGGTTCAAGAACCCTTCCGGCAAATTATCCACGCTGGTCAAACCTGATGTCGGCTGAGTCACCGCCGTTGCACCCCACTGAACTGCGGTCTTCAAACCGAGAGGAACGTTGTATCCAACACCGAAGTCATCTTCGCCAGGTTGAATCGGGTTCGAAACTACAGCCGAAAGGAAACCAGCAAGAGTTGCGTCACCGGCACCAACCGTGTTGATTACCTTGACCGGTGCAGTCTTAGCAGACCAGGCTCGATCCTTAGTGACCGCAACCATTCCATCGGCTCCAAGCGATGCCAGTACAACTTCAACACCATGACCGTTAAGTTCGCGAGCTGCTGAAATTACATCACCGATTGTGCTTAGGTTTCGACCAACTAGGAATGCGAGTTCTTCTGCATTCGGCTTCATTACTGTTGCCGCGCCAGCCTTACCCCAGTATCCAAGGGGAGCACCTGAAGTATCGAGTGCAGTCTTTACTCCGAGTTCGTGCATCTTGTCAAAAATCGGTTGCAGACTTACAAACTCTCCAGAGTCTTTGTAAGTTGGGAGCGCGCCGGCAATCACCAACCACTTAGCGTCGTTTTCGCGCACGGTTTTCTCGGTCAACTCAACAACTGCATTCCAGTCGTCGTGCGAAAGTGGACGAGGGGTCTCATTGATCTTGGTGGTGGTTCCACCCTTTTCCAAGATGGTGGTTGAAACGCGAAGTGTGCCGTCAACCCACAGTGGTTGCAAAAACTCTGCCGATCCGGTGCGAACCAAAACCGAAGGGTCTGAGTTGCCAATTGGAATAATGCCAGGAGCAGAAATCCCAGCTAGGTGTAAACCACGTGAGACGTTGATTCCCTTACCGGCGAGTTCTTCGCCAACGTTGTCGGCGCGGTTTACGGCACCTGATACCAGGTCAGAAACAAAGTAAGTACGGTCAAGCGTTGGTGCCGGGGTGAGGGTAACGATCGGTGACCCGCTCATGTGTCCAGCCATGCAGTGCTCCTTGTTGATTCTCAAAAAACGCCCCAGAAACGGATTTGAAGGAGGGGCTTTGGGATCAGCGAACTGCGTTGTTTGCCGTGCTTAGTCGAGTATAACCAAGCCCTCGCAACCATTTCGGCAGGCTAAAAGCAAGAAAACCCCTAAAAATCAGGGGTTTTCTTGGGTAAAACCGAACTTATTCGAGCTCGCCCTTGGCTAACTCTGGCTTGGTAAATGTATCCACTAATTCGTTTACCTCGGCAATTGCTGGCACAACTTTTCCTCCGTCGAGGATGTTCTTGCTCTCGCTGTTTAGCTTTCTGGTTGAGCTGAGCAGATTGCGCTCCAGGCTAGATACAAATGCGTTGTAGCTGCCAACGGCATTTTGCAAATTAGTGCCAACCTTGGCCGCGTGCTCCGCAACAACTCGAACGTTTTTATGCAGCGCTACACCTAGATCAATGACTTCTCGAATGGTTGCCTCTTGAGCACTTTGACGCCAACCGTAACTGATCGTGCGTAGCACACTGAAGATTGACACCGGTGAAACCAAAGCCACTTGCTTTTCCATCGCGTAATTTAAGATGCTCGGATCGGCGTCGAGGGTGGCCGCAAGCAAACCTTCACTCGGCATGAACATAATGGTGAACTCTGGCGATGACGGAAGGCCGGTGTAATAGTTTTTACCGCTGATGTCATTGATATGTTTCTTCACGGCGTCGACGTGTGACTTCATCAAGTCTTTCCGCTTCTTTTCATCTTCAGGTGAAGCAACTTCGCTAATTGCTGTCGCTCGCTGATAGTCATCAAATGGCACCTTTGAGTCGACCGCAACAAATTTGCCGTCTGGGTAGTTAATTACGCAGTCGGGTTTGATTGATTTGCCATCGTCGTTAGTGCTGAGTTTTTGTTCATAGAAATCCACGTGAGGCATCATTCCGGAATTTTCAAGCAAACGACGAAGCGTGAGTTCGCCCCACTGACCACGAGACTGCTTGTTATTTAATGCACCCGCTAGCGCTTTGGTGTTTTCTCCCAATGACCTTTGCTGTTCTGCCGAAGCTAACAACTGTTCGCGAATTGTGGAGAATTGTTCGGTGCGCTCCTTTTCAAGAGCCTCAACCTTCTGTTGCATTGCCCTAACCTGTTCGGTCATGGGGGCCAGGGTGACGAGGATCTTGTTTTCCTCTTCCTTAGCCTCTTCGTCGCGAGCATTGCGTGCATCGATTTCGGCACGAGCCTGCTCCAATTGCTGGTTAAGCATGTCGACGCGAGCCCTGGCATCAGCCAATTCGGCTTCGTTAGATAAACCCTTTGGGCGACGCGAAAGCGAAAGCCCCCAGCCCGCAGCGCCACCAATGACAATGCCGATGATCAGAAAATAGAAAGAATCCATGGAGGGAGTATTGCACCCACCACCGACATTTACTCTTCGACAGGCTTCTTGAGCGGCTTCAAAACCTGCTTGGTTTCGGCCAGAAGTACGTCCCAGTTGCTCGCCCCATTGCGGCCAGCCGCGTGAATGATGATCCTGGCGCAGGCATCGCTGTCGGCGAGGGCGTCGTGGTGGTCGAATTCCTCGTGGCCTATGGCGTAAGCCACAGCATTTAGCCGGTAAGACTCGAGGTTGTAGGTCTTTCTGGCTATCGCCAAACTGCACGCATAAGAGAGGTCTGGAAGCTCAAAGCCAACATATTCGGCTGATGCCCGCAAAACCCCCATGTCAAAGGGAGCGTTGTGAGCCACAAGAATGTCATCCCCGATGAAATCCAACATCATCTGAAATGCCTCGGCCACGGTTGGTGCTCCATCCACATCACTTGGACGAATCCCGTGCACCTTGATGTTGCCCTCGTGAAACCAGTTGTGCTCACCTGGAGGCTCAATCAAAGTGGCAAAAGTATCGACAATCTTGCCCTCGACCACCTTCACCAAACCAACCGCGCATGGGCTAGCCGGCGACCCATTTGCGGTCTCAAAGTCGATTGCGGTGAAATTCAGTGGCACCCTTCGATTAAACTCCATAGGTGGCTCTAACTATCGGAATCGTCGGACTTCCAAACGTCGGCAAATC
>JACCED010215148.1_pt1 | contig 17425 bp, 19 predicted proteins | sample 7455021 | NCBI WGS metagenome assembly JACCED01 (sample SAMN15323456, study PRJNA562643) | freshwater metagenome | isolation source: river surface water | place: USA:Blue River Watershed | collected 2017-08-19 | reverse complement strand
TGGAGAACCTTGAAATGAAAAAAACCCTCGTTGCTATCGCAGCACTCGCCGCTACTGGCGCTTTCGCGCAATCTTCTGTTACTTTGTACGGTAACTTGGACCAAGCCGTTTTTGGCGCAAAACAATCTGACACAAAACAAGTGTTGAGCTCTGCTTCCAACGCTGGTTCGACTTCTCTGTGGGGCATCACTGGCTCTGAAGATCTGGGTGGTGGCACTAAGGCTGAATTCGATCTCAAGTCTGAATTGACCTTGGCCACAGGTCAAACCAGTTCTTCTGGCACCACCGCCACCAAGACATCTGCATCTAGCAATGCACAAAGCACCACATTCAACCGTGGCGCATGGGTTGGTCTGAGCGATGCTAAATTTGGTAGCTTCAAATTGGGTCGTCAAAACGATGCTCTGTGGGAACAAGCTGGCAAATTTAACAACACAGGCATTAACTCTTTTGGTTGGAATAACCTCACTGCTACCGCGACTGGTTTCTCAGCAGCTACAGCAAACTCAGTAACGGGCCAGAAAGTTGGTACAACTGCCGATAACGGTTTGGGGAACAACACGTCAACTACAACTACTGGCGGTACTGCAAATAACCCATCTGCCTCAGGTACAGCTTTTGCTTTTACAGCTGGTGTGAGTTATGAAACCCCTAAGATCGCTGGTTTTTCTGCTAAGTACGCGGCTAGCACTCCAAAGACTCAATACAACGATCTGTCAAGCGAAGGCGCGCGTAGCCAATTGTCTTTGGCATACGCCAACGGTCCTTTGACAGCTGCAGTTGCACAATCGACTTTGAATTCAGGTAACGGCGAAACTGGTGCTAAAGTAACTTTGGTGGGCGCTGCCTACACCATGGGTGCATTCAAGTTCACAGCTGCTCAGCAAGACACCAAGTTTTCTGGTCAATGGGCTGCTGCCAATGACATGACTGTCCAAGGTTTGGGTGTGGGTTTCACACAAGGTAAGGTTGAGTACAACTTGGGTTACACCGTGTTGAAGGACAAAGAAACTACAGCCAACAAAACCACGCAAACTGGTGTGACAGCTCGCTATAACTTCAGCAAGCGCACTAGCGTTTATGCTGGCTACGGCAATGGCAAAAACGAAGGTTCAACCAAAACTACTGGTGTCGTGTATGGCGGTTCAGCCCTCACTGCTGCTGGCAACAACAGCGCCTACTTGGTTGGCTTGAAGCACGCTTTCTAATCCCCTCGCTGGCTTAGCCAGTTAAGGATTTAAAAAGTCTAAAACCCCATCGCTCGCAAGAGCGGTGGGGTTTTTCTATGGAGCGTTGCGCTCCAAAGCCCATTGCACCACGTCTTGTGTCAGTTGCATGGCGGCTTTGTGTGTGGCCGTCATGGGGCGGCGGGCTGACCACACCAACATGAGCTGGCTCATCAGCTTGGGTTTCTCAATGCGATGGGTGCTGAAATGTTCGGGTTTGGCAAAGTTGCTGAGGGTGTAGGCGGGCAGCACGGCGTAACCCATGCCCTCTTTGACCAGTTCTAGGATGGCGTTGAGCCCGTCAATTTCTAGCACGATGTTGGGCTTGCCGTTCACGCGCTGCATTTCGGTATCAATCAAGAGTCGAAAAGCATTGGGTCTGCTAGGCACGATCAGTGGTAGCTGGGCCAGGTCCGTCAATGACACCACCGTTTTAAGCGCGCGTTGGTTTGTGAGTGGGGGGCTTTTTTTGCCAGCGATCAGCACCAGGGCATCCTCATGCAGCACAGTCATGTCTAGGTCGGGTGAGGGTGGTGGGTTGTACAGCACGGCCATGTCAAGTCGGCCTGCGCGCAAGCTTTCTACCATCAGCACCGAAAAGCCTTCGGTCAACGACAGTTGTGCATGGGGCAATGTTTTTCTAAATGACTTGGTCAATGGCACGGTGACCAGCTTGGACAGGCTGGGTGGCAAGCCAATGGAGACGCGTCCACTCAATGCACCGCGCACCGAGCCCAGCTCTTCTTGGGCCACGGCCACCTGGTGCAAGATGCCGCGCCCGTGCTCTAGCATGACCAAGCCTGCTTCGGTCACAGTCACGCCGCGACCATTGCGCATCAGCAGGTTTTGATGCAATTCCACTTCCAGCTGGCGCACATGGCGGCTCAGCAAGGGTTGGGGGATGTTCAGGGCTTGGGCCGCTCTGGTGAAGCTGCCTAGCTCGGCCACGCGCACAAATGATTCGATTTGTTTGAGTTCCATGAGTTCCTCGGATTGGAATAACCAATTGTCTGATATTTAAAAACGTTATAGCAGCTAGTTTGCTGTAACGCGTATTTTTGTGACGCGCCTCCCTAGAATCATTCACATGCAAACACCCTCTTCATCGCCTGTGCTGCGCGGTATTTCGTCCATGGCCACCAAGGCTTTGTTGGCTGACTTGGCGCAGGCCTACCTTGCACAAACAGGCGTGTCTGTCCAGATCGAATCCGTGGGTGGTGTGGATGCTGCCAAGCGTGTGCAAGCGGGCGAGGTGTTTGACATGGTGCTTTTGGCTTCAGATGCGATTGAGCGTTTGATCACCGCTGGCCCTGTACAAGCGGGCTCACGCTGCGATTGGGTGCGCTCACCGGTTGCGGTGGCCGTGCAAGCGGGTGCAGCGCATCCTGACTTGAGCAATGAAGCCGCCCTCAAAGCCGCTGTGCTGGACAGCCCCACACTGAGCTACTCCACCGGCCCAAGTGGCGTGTACTTAGAAAAATTGTTCGAGCGTTGGGGCATCGTCGACCAGGTGAAGGCCCGCACAGTAGTGCCGCCGCCAGGCACGCCTGTGGGTGCATTGGTGGCCAGTGGCCAAGCTGCGTTGGGTTTCCAGCAATTGAGCGAGCTCATTGCTTTGCCTGGCATCGATGTGCTGGGCACTTTGCCTGAGGATGTGGCGTTCATCACCACGTTCTCGGCTGGCATTCCTACCGTCATTGCCAACGACGCGGCACGTGTGGCGGCGGTGCAATCGTTTTTACAGTTCTTGGCTTCGGCTGGCGTGGAAGACGTCAAGCGCAAGCAAGGCATGAACTGGCTTTAAATTTCATTTTTGTAAGGGGAATTCATGTCTCTCATCATCGACGTCCACGGTCACTACACCACAGCCCCTAAGGCTTTGGAAGAATGGCGTAACAAACAAATCGCTGGCATCAAAGACCCTGCGTCAATGCCCAAAGTGTCTGACTTAAAAATCAGCGACGATGAGTTGCGCGAGACCATCGAGTCGAATCAACTCGCCAAGATGAAAGAGCGCGGTTCTGACATCACCATCTTCAGCCCGCGTGCGAGTTTCATGGCACATCACATTGGTGACTTTCAAGTGTCTTCCACTTGGGCCGCCATTTGTAACGAGCTGTGCTTCCGTGTGTCTGAATTGTTCCCCAACAACTTTGTGCCTGCAGCCATGCTGCCTCAGTCGCCTGGCGTGGATCCCGCCACTTGCATTCCTGAGTTGGTGAAGTGCGTCGAGCAATACGGCAACGTCGGCCTCAACTTGAACCCTGATCCATCAGGTGGCCACTGGACATCGCCGCCTCTGAGCGACAAGTCGTGGTACCCCATTTACGAGAAGATGGTCGAGTACGACATCCCCGCCATGATTCACGTGTCCACTAGCTGCAACGGGTGCTTTCACACCACGGGCGCGCATTACCTCAATGCCGACACCACCGCCTTCATGCAGTGTTTGACCTCTGACTTGTTCAAAGATTTCCCGACCTTGAAGTTCCTCATTCCTCATGGCGGCGGCGCAGTGCCTTACCACTGGGGCCGCTTCCGTGGCTTGGCGCAAGAGTTGAAAAAGCCTTTGCTCACGGAACACTTGTTGAACAACATCTACTTCGACACCTGCGTGTACCACCAGCCTGGCATTGATTTGTTGACCAAAGTGATTCCCGTCAAGAACATCATGTTCGCGTCCGAGATGATTGGTGCGGTGCGTGGCATCGACCCAGAAACTGGCCACTACTTCGACGACACCAAGCGCTACATCGAAGCCACGCTCAACCTGAATGCTGATGAGCGCCACCAGGTGTACGAGGGCAACGCACGTCGCGTGTTCTCGCGCTTGGACACCAAACTCAAATCACAAGGCCGTTGAGCCTCAAGGAGATTTCTCATGTACGAACTCGGCGTTGTGTATCGCAACATCACACGCGCAGACCGCGCAGCAGCCGACGGCTTGGCCGCTTTGGGATCGGCCACCGTGCATGAAGCCATGGGCCGTGTGGGTTTGCTCAAGCCTTATATGCGTCCCATCTACCCTGGTGCGCAAGTGTCGGGTACAGCCGTGACTGTGCTTTTGCATCCAGGCGACAACTGGATGATGCACGTGGTGGCAGAGCAAATTCAGCCAGGTGACATCGTGGTGGCTGCGGTGACTGCAGAGTGCACCGATGGCTACTTTGGCGATCTGCTGGCCACGTCTTTTCAAGCGCGCGGCGCACGTGCCCTCATCATCGATGCGGGTGTGCGTGATGTGAAAGAACTGCAAAAGATGAACTTCCCCGTGTGGAGCAAAGCCATCAGCAGCAAGGGCACCATCAAGGCCACCCTTGGTTCTGTCAACATCCCCGTGGTGTGCGCGGGTATGTGGGTCACGCCTGGTGACGTGATCGTGGCGGACGACGATGGTGTGGTGTGCGTGCCTGCTGCACGTGCGGTTGAAACGTTGGCTGCTGCGCAAAAGCGCGAAAGCTTTGAAGGCGAAAAGCGTGCGAAATTGGCTTCAGGCGTGTTGGGGCTGGACATGTACAACATGCGCGAGCCTTTGGCAGCGGCTGGTTTGAAATACATCGATTGAGGAACTGACCATGAGTAAACCCACCACGGGCGACTTCACCAAAACCGCGGGCTGGATGGACTGGTACAGCAGCCCCAGCAAACCCAAATTCCAATTACCCGCAGGTGCCGTGGATGCACACTGCCATGTGTTTGGCCCTGGTCACGAGTTTCCCTATGCGCCTGAGCGTAAGTACACGCCGTGTGATGCATCCAAACACCAGCTCTATGCTTTGCGCGACCATTTGGGTTTTGACCGCAACGTGGTGGTGCAAGCCACATGCCATGGTGCCGACAACCGTGCCATGGTGGATGCCTTGGTCAACTCAGGTGGCAAAGCCCGAGGCGTGGCCACTGTCAAGCGCAGCGTGACCGAGGACGAGTTGCAAGCCATGCATGATGCAGGCGTGCGTGGTGTGCGGTTTAACTTTGTGAAGCGTTTGGTGGATTTCACCCCCAAAGACGAATTGCTCGAAATTGCCAAACGTGTGCAGATGTACGGCTGGCATGTGGTGATTTATTTTGAAGCCGTTGACTTGCCCGAGTTGTGGGACTTCTTCACCGCTTTGCCTACCAACATCGTGGTTGACCACATGGGTCGTCCCGACGTGACCAAGCCTGTCGATGGCCCTGAGTTTGAATTGTTTGTGAAGTTCATGCGCGAGCATAAAAACGTGTGGAGCAAAGTCACTTGCCCTGAGCGTTTGTCAGTGGCTGGCCCCAGTGCATTGAACGGTGAGCAAAATGCCTACCAAGATGTGATTCCCTTTGCCAAACGCATCGTGGACGAATTTCCAGACCGCGTGATTTGGGGCACCGACTGGCCACATCCCAACCTCAAAGACCACATGCCCGATGACGGTTTGTTGGTGGACTTCATTCCGCACATCGCAACCACCCCCGAGTTACAACAAAAACTCCTGGTGGACAACCCAATGCGCCTTTACTGGCCTGAGGAGACTTTTTAATGGCACTCGACAAACCCTACACAGACGTTCCTGGCACCATCATTTTTGATGCCGAGCAATCGCGCAAAGGCTACTGGCTCAACCAGTTTTGTATGTCACTCATGAAGGCTGAGAACCGCACACGTTTCAAAGCCAACGAGCGCGCTTACCTTGACGAGTGGGCCATGACCGAAGAGCAAAAGCAGGCCGTGCTGGCCCGCGATTTGAACTGGTGCATGCGCACGGGTGGCAATATTTACTTCCTCGCCAAAATCGGCGCAACCGATGGGTTGAGCTTCCAACAAATGGCAGGCTCGATGACGGGCATGACCGAGGAGGAGTACCGCAACATGATGATCAACGGTGGCCGCTCGGCTGAAGGCAACCGCTACATCGGCGAAAACGGCGATGCGCAAGCGCAGAACCAACCTCAAGGTGCCGCAGGAAAAAGCGCCGCTACAAACAAGGCTTGAACATGGCAAAAATTACCGCATCCGTTTACACCTCGCACGTGCCCGCCATCGGCGCAGCACTCGACCTCGGTAAAACGCAAGAAGACTACTGGAAACCAGTTTTTGCTGGCTATGACTTCTCCAAGCAATGGATGAAAGACAACAAGCCAGACGTGATCTTTTTGGTCTACAACGACCATGCCACTGCGTTCAGCTTGGACATGATTCCCACGTTCGCCATCGGGACGGCGGCTGAGTACACACCCGCTGATGAAGGCTATGGCGCACGCCCTGTGCCTAAAGTCAAAGGTCATCCTGAATTGGCTTCGCACATCGCCCAGTCGGTGATTCAGCAAGACTTCGACTTGACCATCGTCAACAAGATGGATGTGGACCACGGTTTGACCGTGCCACTGTCTTTGATGTGCGGTGAGCAAGACCCCGTGAAAGGCGCTTGGCCTTGTCCCATCATCCCGTTTGCAGTGAACGTGGTGCAGTATCCCGTGCCGAGTGGTCAACGTTGTTTCAACCTCGGCCAAGCGATTCGCAAAGCGGTAGAGAGCTACGACGAAGACCTCAACGTGCACATCTGGGGCACAGGCGGCATGAGCCACCAGCTGCAAGGCGCGCGTGCGGGCCTCATCAACCGTGAGTGGGACAACAACTGGCTTGATCTGATGATCAACGACCCTGTCGCTTGCGCTGCCGTGCCGCACATCGACTATGTGCGCGAAGCGGGCAGCGAAGGCATTGAGTTGGTGATGTGGCTCATCGCACGTGGTGCGATGGCCGACATTCAAGACGGTAAAGTCGTCGGCCCTGCGCCTAAACTGGCGCACCGCTTCTACCATGTGCCTGCATCAAACACGGCGGTTGGGCACGCCATACTTGAGAACGCGTAATCTAATCACTTGTCGGGACAAGCCTTGAGCTTGGCCTCAACTGGAGTCAAACATGAGTAAAACCATCAAAGTCGCCTTGGCGGGCGCAGGTGCCTTTGGCATCAAGCATTTGGACGGCATCAAAAACATCGACGGCGTAGAAGTCGTCTCCTTGATCAGCCGTGATTTAGAAAAAACCAAAGAGGTGGCAGACAAATACGGCATCAAACACATCACCACCGATTTGGCGGACAGCTTGGCCTTGCCCGAAGTCGATGCTGTGATTTTGTGCACCCCCACCCAAATGCATGCTGCACAAAGCTTGGCTTGTTTGAAAGCTGGCAAACACGTGCAAGTGGAAATCCCCTTGGCCGACAGCTGGAAAGACGCCGAGGAAGTGGTGCGCGTGGCCAAAGACAAAGGCTTGGTCGCCATGTGCGGTCATACCCGTCGCTTCAACCCCAGCCACCAATGGGTGCACCACAAAATCAAAGCTGGCGAATTCAACATTCAGCAAATGGATGTGCAAACCTACTTCTTTCGACGCACCAACATGAATGCCTTGGGTCAGCCACGCAGCTGGACCGATCACTTGCTGTGGCACCACGCAGCGCACACGGTGGACTTGTTTGCTTACCAAGCAGGCAGCCCCATCGTCAAAGCCAATGCAGTGCAAGGCCCTATCCACCCCACACTGGGCATTGCGATGGACATGAGCATCCAATTGCAAGCGGCCAACGGCGCGATTTGTACCTTGAGCTTGTCCTTCAACAACGACGGCCCCTTGGGCACATACTTCCGCTACATCGGCGACACCGGCACTTACTTGGCCCGTTACGACGATCTGTACACCGGCAAGGAAGAGCAAATTGACGTGTCCAAAGTGGCGGTGTCGATGAACGGCATCGAGCTGCAAGACCGTGAGTTCTTCGCTGCGATCCAAGAAGGGCGCGAGCCAAATTCAAGTGTGGCGCAGGTCTTGCCTTGCTACAAAGTGCTGCACGAGTTGGAACAACAGCTGAACGCTTGAAATCCATGCAGCAGCGTCAACTCGGCCCTTACACCGTATCAGCCATCGGCCTAGGCTGCATGAACCTCAGCCACGCCTATGGCGCGCCACCTGCGCCTGAGGTGGGCGAGGCACTCATCCATCGCGCCCTAGACCTTGGGGTGACGATGTTTGACACCGCAGCCCTGTATGGTTTTGGTACCAACGAATTGTTGGTGGGCCGTGCGCTCAAAGCGCATCGCAGCCAAATCACGTTGTGCAGCAAGGGCGGTATGGCTGGTGTGTCGTTTCCAGATGGCGTGAAGCGCGTGATTGATGGTCGCCCTGAGACCTTGCGCAAGAACTGTGAAGACAGCCTTTCGCGCCTAGGTACCGATGTGATTGACCTGTACTACCTGCACCGTTGGGATAAGCAAGTGCCCATCGAAGACAGTGTGGGCGCCTTGAGCGACTTGGTGCGTGCTGGAAAGATTCGTGAAATTGGTTTGAGTGAGGTTTCTGCCCCGACGCTGCGCAAGGCACATGCGGTCCATCCCATTGCGGCTCTACAAACTGAATATTCACTGTGGACACGTAATCCTGAAATTGCGGTGCTCAAAGCCTGTGAAGAACTCGGCGTGACCTTTGTGGCCTTCAGCCCCGTGGCCCGTGGTTTTTTGTGTGGTGATTTGCGCGATGTCGGCACCTTGGCCGCCAATGACATTCGCCGTGCCATGCCACGTTTTGCCGCCGACACCTATGCTGCGAATTTGCCTTTGCTCGATGCCTACCAAGCCCTCGCCCGCGAGGCTGGCTGCACACCAGCGCAATTGGCCTTGGCGTGGTTGCTGCACAAAGACAGCAAGCTCATCCCCATTCCTGGCACACAAAACATGCATCACCTTGAAGACAACATCGCAGCCGTCGATGTGGTGTTGTCGTCTCAGCAGATGCAGCGCTTAGATGCACTCATCAACCAGCACACCGTCAAGGGGCCGCGCTACAACGCGCTCAATGCGTCTGAGGTGGATACCGAAGAGTTCCAATAATCAATAGCCGCCTGTTGCACCGAGCTGGCCACCCTCTGCCGTGGCCGTCGCTGAAGATTTAAAGCTCTGTGCCAGTTCAGTTGCGGCCTTGACCAACAGCGATGTGTCGACACCCACGGCGACAAAGTTAGCCCCATGTGCAAGGTAGTCGTTCGCCAGCTTTTTATCGGTCACCAAAATGCCTGCGGCCTTGCCCGCTGCACGCACTTTGGCAATGGCATCAAGAATGGTTTTTTGAACTTCTGGATGTGAGGGTTGTCCACGAAATCCCATGGATGCAGACAAATCAGCGGGTCCAAAAAACACACCATCCACGCCTTCTGTTTGGGCAATGGCGTCGATGTTTTGAATGGCCAAAGGCGTTTCTGCTTGCACCAACAAGCACATCTGCGCGTTGGCGAGGTTCAAATAGTTTTCCACCTGGTTCCATCGTGAGGCACGGGCCAAAGCTGCACCCACACCACGAATGCCCTCTGGCGGATAGCGCATGGCTTTGACCAGCAATGCGGCATGTTCTGGCGTGTCCACCATCGGCACCAGCAAGGTTTGTGCGCCCACATCGAGGTATTGTTTGATCAATGCCACATCGCCTTGCACGGGTCGCACGATGGGCGAGACCGCATAGGGCGCAACTGCACGCAGTTGCTCTAGCACGCTGCGTACATCGTTGGGTGCATGCTCGCCGTCGAGCAGCAGCCAATCAAAACCGCAGCCCGCCAAGGCCTCGGCCACATTGGCATCGGCCAAACCGACCCAACAGCCAATTTGCGTGTGGCCTTGTCGAATCTCGGCTAGGAATCGGTTGGTGGGTATTTTCATAAATCATCCTTTGGGTAGAGCCCGCGCGCGCGGGCCATCAATCGTGTCAGGCCATACAAGGCATCCATCTGCGGTGTTGGCATGTGCAGATGTTGCCCCACCGCGCGAACTGCGCCTAGCAATGTGTCGAGTTCAATCTGTCTTTGATTTTCAACATCTTGCAACATCGAGGTTTTGAAAGAACCCAGCTTTCGAGTCACCGCATGGCGATCTTCTGGTGCTTGTGCAATTTCACAGCCCATGCGCGCACCAATGGCCTGCGCTTCCAGCATGACAGCACTGCAAAAGTTGCGTACCAAATCGTCGTCCAAAATTTGATCACACGGTGCGCCTGTTAAAGCTGAGACAGGGTTCATCGTCATATTGCCCCACAGTTTGAACCAAATGTCTTGCTGAATACGCGGCGATACCTTCACATCAAAACCTGCTGCATTCAAACAATGGGCCAAAGTTTGTGCGCGCGCAGAAACGCCCCCGCTTGGCTCGCCGATGATGAGCTGATTGCCTTTCATGTTTTGCACCACCCCCGCAGCGGGCGATTGTGCTGAGAAATGCACCACACAACCCAGTACCTGCGAGGTGGGAATGCACTGAGCAATCACACCTTGCGGATCAAGCACGGGCAATTTCAAACCATCGCATGAACCGCCCAAACCCTCAAAGAACCACCAAGGCACACCATTCATCGCCACCAGCACCACCGTGTGTGGTGCCAACAGCTGTTGCACCACAGGTGCTACTGCGGCAAGTGACGGCCCCTTCACCGCCACGATCACCACATCTTGCGGACCGAGGTCCGCAGGGTCATCGCTGGCCGTCAAGGCGACCTGATGGCGTTGGCCCGACGCATCGGTCCACACCAAGCCCTGTGCTTGAAGCGCTGCCAACGCCTGACCGCGAGCGATGGCTGAGAGGTGCAGGTTATGGCTTGGGGGCAATGTGCCCAGCAAGCCCGCAAATGCGCCGCCCACAGCGCCTAGGCCCACCACAGCAATTTTCGTCACGGCATCCGTCATGGTGTGGTCATGCCCTGTAGCTGGGGTCGATGCGGTCAATCAGACGTTGCATGGCGGCAAACGAGTCTTCACCCGCGCCGAATTTGGGATTGAAGTTGAGTGAATCGCGCACACAACCTTCCAAGGCTTTTTCGGTGATGGGCTGCAAAGCGCCTAGGGCTTGACTCGTCACCTGCACTTCGCACGCACGTTGCACCAACCACATCAAATTGAATGCTTGCGGCAATGAGGTGCCAATCACCACAGGCCCATGGTTGCGCAAGAACAGCACAGGCTTGCCAGCCGAGCTGGCCAAAATGCGTGCACCCTCTTCGGCATGCACGGTGATACCTTCAAAGTCGTGGTACGCCACTTGGCCCCACAGTTGGGCCGCATAAAAATTGGTGAACGACAAGCCATCTTTCAGGCAACACACGGCCATCGTGGGTGTGGAATGGATGTGCATCACGCAGTGCGCATTGGGCATGGTGGCGTGAATGGCGCCATGAAACGTGAAACCTGCAGGGTTGATCGGCCAATCGCTGTGGCCAATGATGTTGCCTTGGATATCCACCTTGACCAAGTTGGATGCCGTCACCTCGGTGTAGTGCAAGCCAAATGGGTTGATCAAAAAGTGGCCTTCTTCATCGGGCACACGCAACGAGATGTGGTTGTAGATCAGCTCAGACCAACCCAAGTGCGCAAAGATGCGGTAACACGCAGCCAGCTGAACTCGGGCTTGCCACTCGGTATCACTGTAGCGCTGCGGGCGAATGAAGGCGTCTGTCATGTTCAACCTCTCAAGCGAATTTAAATTTCAAACAACCGAGCGGGCCGTAATCGGCCTCAAACACATCGCCCAGTTTCGCCGGCGCGGGTTTGGTGAATGAGCCCGCCAACACAATTTCACCCGCAGCCAAGTGTTCGCCCCAGGGCGCGAGTTTGTTGGCCAACCATGCAATGCCAATGGCGGGGTGGCCTTGCACACCAGCAGCCAGACCTGTTTCTTCGACCACCCCGTTTTGACGCAGGATGGCACCGCACCAAGGCAGGTTGGTGGTTTTGGCATCGACCTTGTTGGCTCCCAACACAATGCCGCCGTTGGCTGCGTTGTCGCTGATGGTGTCAAACACTTTGCGCATGACTTTGGTGTGACGGTCAAATTGCTCGATGCGTGAGTCGATGATTTCAATGGCGGGGGTCACATATTCGGTGGCATCCAGCACGTCTTCTAGCGTCACATTGGGGCCACGCAGTTCTTTTTTCAGGATGAACGCCAACTCCACCTCTACACGCGGCGCGATGAATTTGTTGAAAGGAATGTGTAGCACTTCACCTGGGGTGCAGGTGAACAACATGTCATCGAGCAAAGTGCCGTAATCTGGCTCGTCGATTTGGCTGGACTGCTGCATGGCGCGACTGGTTAGACCAATTTTGTGGCCAATGACGGTGCGCCCTTGTGCATATTTCAATGCCATCCACGCACGGTTGATGCGGTAGCCGTCTTCGATGGTCATGCCAGGAAAACGCTTAGAAAAATGCTCGACTTGTGTGCGTGTTTTTTCAGCGATGTTCAGCTCAACGGCCAATGCTTGAATTTGTTCTTCTGTGAATACGGACATGCTCATGCCTTATTAAAAAGAGGGTGGAGGCTGCTGTGCTTGGCATCAAACACTTCTTGCCCCACATCGATTTGCAAGGTCACCCCGATGTGTTTGGTCGCCATGAGAGGCGCAAAAAACTCTTTGGTGACCGCCAGCAAGGTTTCGCCTGCTAGCTTTTGCGTGGCTTCGCTACGCCCTCGGCCCATGCGCAAATTCAAATATGCAAAGGCATAGTCACCATCACCACCAGCAGCAATGCCCGCTGCACCGCCATCGGCCACTGCATGGTGTGCTGCGGGGTAAGCCAGCACGCGCGTACCGCCTGTGGGGAACACGTGTTTGCCTGATTCGTCTTTGACGGTGAGCATGGCATCGGCGAGTTGTCGGCACAGTGCGGTCATGTTGACCACTTGGTCGAGTTGACCTGTATAGAGAATGACGAGATGGGGCATGGCTTACAACCGAGTGGCAACTTTGTAGCCCTGCGCTTGGCTGGCCACAGCCGCAGGAATGTGTTGGTCGTTTTGAGGGGTCACTTCAAACACCGCATTGAGTTGGCCAGTGCCAGATGCGCCGAAGTAGGGGGTGACGATGTCCACACCACCGTTGTAGCCGCCCCAGCCCAAAGCCCCCATCAACATGGCCGTGTCATGCATGAAACCTTCGCCGTGGCCTTTGGCTGCGTATTCGGGCAACATGTCGCAAAAGTCAGCCCATTCACGTTGGTGCCACATCTCTAGCACGTGCTTGTCCAACTGTTCAAGGAACGGGCTCCATACTTTGAATGCAAACTCAGGGGCCAAACCATTTTGTGCAAAGCGGTGTGAGAGTGAACCACTGGCCAAGAAGGCCACGCTGCCGTCATAGTGTTGCTCCACTGCTTCGCGCATGGCCCATCCCAGACGCGCGCTGTCGTTCAAGTAGTGCGAGGTACATAGCGCAGAGACCGAAATCACTTTGAAGTGTTGGTCCTCGTTCATGTAGCGCAGCGGCACCAAGGTGCCGTATTCGGGTTGCAGTGTGGTGGCATCGTGGGCCAAGGTTTCCACACCATAGGCATTGCACGCTTTCGCCAAAATGTGGCCAAGCTCGGGGTTGCCTGGCGACGCATAGCGCATGTTGCTGATGAAGTGCGGCAACTCGTTGCTGGTGTACGTGCCTTCGAAATGCGCGCCACAGTTGATGTGGTAATTTGCATTGACCAGCCAATGGGTGTCAAACACCACCAAGGTGTCCACGCCCAATGCACGGCAGCGGCGACTGATTTCTTTGTGCCCATCAATCGCGTCTTGGCGCGTGCCAAAACGTGGGCCTGGCAATTCGCTCAGGTACATGCTGGGCACGTGGGTGATTTTGGCGGCCAATGCAAGCTTACCCATGGTGAGCACTCCCTGTGTGATCGAGTTTTCCCATCTTTGTCTCCTAGCTGTGGTTGCAGGTGCTGAATCTCACACGCCCCAATGCGGAATATGGTGCGAGCCCATCGACACCGCAATGTTTTTAGGCTCAAGGAAAACCTCATAGCTCCAGGTGCCACCTTCACGCCCCGTGCCACTGGCCTTGGTGCCGCCAAAGGGTTGACGCAAGTCGCGCACGTTTTGGCTGTTCACAAAGCACATGCCCGCCTCAATGGCAGCTGCGACGCGGTGGGCTTTGCCCAGGTTCTCGGTCCACACATAGCTGGACAAGCCGTATTCAATGTCGTTGGCTTGGCGAATTGCATCTGCTTCGTCAGCGAATGGAATCAAGCATGCCACAGGCCCGAAAATTTCTTCTTGTGCGATGCGCATGCGGTTGTCCACATCGGCAAACACGGTTGGGCGCACGAAGTTGCCTTTGTGTAAGTGCGCGGGTAAGTCGGGGGCATCCAAGCCACCACACAACAAGGAGGCGCCCTCTTTGGTGCCCAATTCGATGTAGCTACACACCTTGGCCAAATGACCCTGGCTGATCATGGGGCCGATGAGGGTTTTCTCATCCAAGGGGTCGCCCACCACAATGCGCTTGGCACGTTCAACAAACTTCGCGGCGAAATCAGCGTAGATGCTTTTTTGCACCAAGATGCGACTGCCTGCGGTGCAGCGTTCGCCGTTGTTGCTGAAGATCATGAAGATGGCTGCATCCAGCGCGCGGTCTAAATCGGCATCGTCAAAAATCACAAAAGGTGATTTGCCGCCCAGCTCCATGCTGAATTTTTTCAAGCCTGCGGCTTGCACAATGCGGTTACCCGTGACGGTGGAACCTGTGAAGGAAATCGCGCGCACATCGGGGTGGGCACACAAAGGTTCACCCGCTTCTTTGCCATAGCCATGCACAACGTTCAACACGCCCGCAGGCACGCCAGCCTCTAGGGCCAATTCACCCAGTCGCGCAGCGGTCAGTGGTGAGAGTTCGCTCATTTTCAACACAGCGGTGTTGCCAAATGCAAGGCACGGTGCCACCTTCCAAGTGGAGGTCATGAACGGCACGTTCCAAGGTGAAATCAACGCACACACACCTACGGGGTGGAACAGGGTGTAGTTCAGGTGCGTGGGCGTGGGGTAGGTGTGACCATCGACACGCGTGCACATTTCTGCAAAGTAATAAAAGTTATCAGCCGCACGCGGCACCAACTGCTTGCCAGTTTGGCTGATGGTCTGACCTGTATCTCTGGTTTCCGCTTGTGCGATTTCTGGCACATGCTTGGCAATCAAGTCACCCAAGTTACGCATGATCTTGGCGCGCTCCGTGGCTGGGCGCGCTGCCCAGGCTGGGAAAGCATCTTTGGCTGCTTGTACCGCTGCATTCACTTCCGTGGCTGTGCCACTGGCTACTTCGGCCAACACCTCTTGCGTCGCTGGATTCACCGTTTCAAAGTATTGACTGCCATGCACGGACTTACCGTTGATCAAATGCTCGATGCGCATATGCTTTCCCTCATTCAAATGTCAAAAATCATTCAACGGCCAAAGGTGGCATCCGCCACAATGGTGTTGACCAGTCGACCAATGCCGTCAATCTCGGTGACCACTTCATCGCCCACGTTGACGTTGACCACGCCATCAGGCGTTCCCGTCAAGATCACATCGCCCGCATGGAGTGTCATGAATCCACTCAGATATTCAATCAATGCTGGAATATCTGAAATCAAATCGCGGGTATTTCCTTGCTGCGTCACCACGCCGTTGACCAGGGTTCTCAGCGCCAAGGCATGTGGATCGGGCACATCGGCGGCGTCGACCAACCAAGGGCCTAGCACCGTGCCACCGTCGCGGTTTTTCACGCGCAAGTTGGGGCGGTAATAGTTTTCTAAGTAGTCACGAATCGCATAGTCATTGGCCACGGTGTAACCCGCCACGTGCTGCATGGCATTTTCACGCTTGACGTTTTTTGCAGTGCTGCCCATGACCACGGCCAGCTCACACTCGTAGTGCATGAAGGCCACGCCCTCTGGGCGACGGGTTTGCGCACGATGACCAATCAACGAGCTGCGCCCTTTTAAAAAAGCCAGAGGTTCATCTTTGGCGGTGACGGTCAACTCTTTGGAGAGTTCTTTCACATGGTCGGCATAGTTCAAGCCCAAGGCGATGATGGTGCCCACCTCAAAGGGGGGCAGCCAAACCACGGCATCTTCAGCCACCACGCGGCCATCGGCCAGTTTCAAACCCTGTGGATGTTCGAAGGCATCATGAATGGCGCCACCGTAGGCTACTTTTGCGCGCTTCATACCAAGTCCTCCGCCACCAACACATTTTCTAATTGACCCACGCCTTCGATCGTGATGCTCACACGCTGCCCCGCATGCGCGAGCGGCGCATTTGCTGACACGCCAATGCTCAGAATGTCGCCTGGATGCAAGGTCATGAATTCAGTCACATCGGCCAACAGTTGCGCGACCGATCGAACGCGCCCCCCCGTATCGGTGTGGTGCACCACCACCCCATCAATGGCCACCGTCACGGCAAGCGCATCAGGATTGGCCACAGCATCACGTGGCACATAAGCGCCTATCGGACAAAAACCATCACGACATTTGAAACGCATGGAGGGTCGATAAAACGAATCATGTGGCACGCTGATGTCGTTCACCACCACATAGCCCGCGACATGGTCCAACGCATCTGCCACGCCCACTTTGCATGCGCTGCGTCCGATGACCAAACCCAAAGTGGCGCCTATTTGAAGCGCATGGACATCCGATGGCACCGCCACCACATCACCACTTTGAGCCCAAGTGTTGCGCGGCTTGATGTACAGAATTGGCGCTTTGGGTGGTGCTTTGTAAGGCGCAACATTGACTTGATCGCCCAAAGCCGCCAAGGCTTCACGATGGTTCAACAACGTGCCGTAAACCGTGCTGCTGAGTGATGGTTGGAAAATATTCGACATGGCCAATTCTTTGAAATTCCGCATTTCGCTAATATATTCGTGATTGGACCACTCACTTGTGAGTGAGTCAATGAATCTTCGATGAACTTTTTATTGGTGTTATCCCTCAAAACACTGAAATACACGCACCCAAGCCCCTGCTAACTCGTTACAGTTCGATCCACAAATCTTCATTTCTACCCATGAAAAGTCCGCTCAGGCACAAAAATTTGCCGCATTTATTGCTTCAGTCAAGGGAGGCCTTGATGAGTCGTTTTCGCCCTGTGCTCAACCAACATGGCGTGACCGAACAGCAGTGGCGAATTCTTCGTGTGCTCCTGGATGAAGATGGCTTAGAGCCTCGTCAGCTGTGCGAACGATGCTTAATTTCCAGCCCCAGCATTGCTGGCGTTCTGATGCGCATGGAAGAGGCTGGGTGGATCAAACGTGAGCGCATGGCACATGACCAGCGACGCGTCACGGTGACCGTCACCGCTGCTACCAAAAAGTTGGGCAGGCGTATTGCACCCAAGATTGAGCGTGAATACCTAGAGCTTGAAAAGCTTGTGGGCGT
>JACCED011209662.1_pt1 | contig 17428 bp, 13 predicted proteins | sample 7455021 | NCBI WGS metagenome assembly JACCED01 (sample SAMN15323456, study PRJNA562643) | freshwater metagenome | isolation source: river surface water | place: USA:Blue River Watershed | collected 2017-08-19 | reverse complement strand
GCAACGCCCTATGCCATCGCCTATGCAACCACGAGCTGCGTCTCAACCTAATATGCAACGCCCTATGCCACCACCTATGCAACCACGAGCTGCATCTCAACCTAATATGCAACGTCCTATCATATCACCTATGAAACTTTCATCTATGTAACTTATAAATCATATCTCATTCATAGAACTGTTTCCATAGCTTTTTTTTGAAACTATTTTCAAACTTAACATATACGCACTATTATCTAGCATAATGAGCCAATTACCATTTACTCTATGGGTCTCTTCTTCATTAGGGCACCCAGAAATTGAAGATAATTTGGTCCGATATTCAGCGCCAAATATTGTTAAGTTTGATCCAGAAACGGTTATCAGAGTAGATACGGGTATGAGACTTACTAAATGCACAGAGGATGGCTCTGTAATGGTTACCATCCATCCGGACTATCAAAATGAATTAATTATTTCGCAAAATATCTTTCCACGATACTATAAAGATGTCTTTCAAGTAGTCATCTTAAATCGTTCATCCAAATTTATTCGTATCCCAACAGATGTTAAACTATTTGCATACTCATGGGTTCCGTCGTATATTCCAGAAGAATCAACCACTCATAGCATGCCTACAGAAGTACCCATTGAAGAAGCAACTGTTCAAAGTATGCCTACAGAAGTACCTATTGAAGAGGCACCCATTGAAGAAGTGCCCATTGAAGAGGCAACCATTGAAGAGGCGTCCATTGAAGAAGCAACCATTGAAGAGGCGATTAATGAGACACCTAATGAAGAAGCTGAGGTAGCTACTAATACTATTTCTGTTTCATCTAATAGCGAAGAAGATACCACTCTAAACGTCGAAACTACTTCTGCAGCTAATTCCATTGAAGATAATCAGGCTACCATCAATGACGTAACTATGGAAGTGCCAATAGATTCAAGTGAAGACAATTCCGCTAAGAAACAAGAAGTGCCTGCGAGTAAAGTAGTTGCTGCTCCTAAGCGTAAGGTAAGTAAAAAAAAAGTAGTACGAGCTTAGATTTATAAGAGTAAATATAACTAATTAGTTGAGTCATGAACTCAAGTTCCCCACAATCTAACGCATTGTCTATTATTGGAGTGAAGCCTGCTGAATCAAAAATACACGATTTCGGGCGTACCCTAATCCTTATTGGATTAATAATATTAGTATTATGGAACATATATAACGAATATCAAGAAACTGATGATCTAAACGATTTGTCTGATCTTCTAAAGGAAGATAGTTTATTCTATCATGAGATTATGGATTTGGATCCAAAATATAGAAAACGATATGTGGATATGCTGAAGAAAAATATTTTAACCGAGAAAGACTCCATATATATACAATATGCTAAGAATATCTTATTAGCAATATGCGCCAGCATATGTAGTGAATATATTATTAGTGGGAGTATAATGAAACCAGCTAAAGGCCTCGCGAGATCTGCTATTTCGGCTACTGTTTACTCTACCTTTGCTCCATAGAAATGCTGTACTTGAAAGACTTTTTTTATTACAAAAATTCACTCCATAGTTCCAACTGAACTTTCGATATACCTTTACACATATTAACATTATTAGCTACACTTTGCATATATCCACTGCTACCACATGTGAAGACCCCAATCTTAAGTTCTTCTCTGGAGTTCATATTGGCAGACACTAAACTATCGATGCTTCGTGATAGGATAGCAAACATATTCGCACGTTCCATTAGTATGATTACTGGAGACTTGAGACCATGAACAATATCTACTCCAGAGTAGTGATGGATTAAGGATTGGAGAAAATTAAATCGTTTTAGATCCAATAAAGAAATCGCACCATTCTTATGTCCTTTAGATACCGAGCTTGAATAAAAGATAATCGCATCTACCTTCATGGAGTTAATCATAGGAATGAATTCTCTAAGCATCTCTGGACTGTTCACGCTCCATATCAATGTGTTATCTCTATCAATCTCAAATGGATCCGACAGAATAGTCAAGAAAGGTGTTATTCCAATTCCAGAACAAAAGAATAATTTGTTCTTATAGTGTCGGTAAAAACGAAAGCTTGATAACGCTGTATGACCTAACAAAAGAGATACATACCCATCTCCCCAAATCGTATTATCTCTAGCATGGTAAGAATTCATGATCTGATCAATTAGCTTCTTAGTCCAAACTCCACTATTACGTATAGCCATGTAACTACGATTATCTGGACCCTTATATACAGTAAATGGATGCCACTCCCATAATGATATTTGATTCTGCTTGATATGCGCCGCTATAATGATACCGGTATCTAACTGTTTGGCTAGTCGCTCATTTGGTTCAAAGCAAATTCGTACCATATTGGAACTCGCATTCCAGTCGCTTACATGTAACAAACTTGTCTTGGACCACTTAGAGATAAATGGAAAGATAAACTCATAACGTCTTGTGTGCAGGTATTTGATCAAGAAAGGGAGCACAAAGATGTAAGACAGGTTGAACCCCAATAGTTGCTGTATTCCATGGAGTATAATACCGATGCAAAACATCAAAGCTAATATTTGATGACTTAGATAAAAGGAACTGATGCGGATCATATTAAAATAACGACAACTAACGCCAATAATTAAGACTACTATCACTACTGTAATGAACACACCATAATAGTAGGCTGGTTGTTTCAAGAAATAGTACCAAGATATCTCAATTGGAGTGTCTCCATATAGGATTGATTTAGGTATAACATATACTTGATCATAGGTACAACCTTTGGAACATTTATCTAGCACGTCAAACAAATGAAGTATATGCCCAGCAATATGAGCAATGGTTCCAATAAAAATCTCATAAGCGCAAAGTTTATGAATGATAATAGTATCTGATACAATTACTCGTCGCACAAACTCATGGTCCATTGAATGTAAAACATTAGATACTTCTACCAATATAATCATCATATTGAATAGTATCACTACCGCACCTCCCTTAGCTAAAAGCAATAAATAAGGCAAATCCTTCTTGATATATAACACATAACCAATTAACCCTACCTGTACGATATGGTATATTAGTATGACCCATGGCATATTTGTCCCACATGATACTATAGATTTTGACGTTGGAGGACTCGTTAATGATTGGTTAATCTTACGATACTTTAAATATATATCCTCAACGAACTGGATATAATCAAATGTGGTGCGGGATATATATGGATTTTTTTCAGTGATTAACTTACCAGATGAATGCTTAATGATAGGTGAAATGATATTAATCGGACCGAATGCGTAATTTGTTAGAGACACATGAATTAGCATATCACATATTGTTTCAAATGGCAATATAGGCAAAGATTTGCTCTCACATACTAGTACATAAGCGTGATAAAGTGTTCGGATATTAAGGTGTAAATGATTTTTTCCCGCTAACTCGCCATAATGATCAACTGATGGTAAATAAGACTCATCACCATTCGTATCGGATTGCGTAGAATTAATTGGCATAATTATATAATCATGCTATAATAAGATGACATATCAATGTATCTTTTTTTGTGATCAAATCGCTCATTTCCATAAATTCCTATAACGACTATAGCCAATGCATTAATTGGATCATATCTCGTAAGATAAGCGTAGCTTAATAGGAATTGACTTTGAAAAAAACACATGAATATTACTCGAGTAATATAGCAATCACTATGACAAACCATCAAGAAGGTACTGCTAATTATGCGCCCCGTGCGTATAGACTATTTAGGCAAATAGTCATTTATATTTCCTTTATCTTGGTGATCATTTGGATCATTTATGTGGTAACGGTTGCTTACAAAGATCCACAAATATTATGTGGTTCCGATCCTATGACTAATTGGGTTAGTTTATGTACCTTAGGTGTAGCTATCATTGGTGGGATTACGTACTACTTCTCTTCAGATCTACAACTTAAAGTCAAATCGCAACTAAGAAGATTACCGGCATTATGGGCTGCAAGTATAGATAGTAGTTATACTCCTTACTTTGACCCGGAACATTATATCATTCAGAATGGACACTACGTTAGAATCCAAAATAACTTGTATGATTCGGATAATGTTGGTCTTCCTATCGTAGACGAAAAGACGCCACTGAATAGTTTTAATATGCGGATCTATAAACGCTATTGGGGGAGCGCCTTAGATAGTAACAAGAGATGGAAAGAAACAAATAATGAGAATGACGTTGAGGCTATTCTTAGAGGTCATATCATGAATCATTCACGGATCGTCATGGTAGGCAACTCGTGTATGATAGTCAAAGCTTATTCAGGAGAACACTTATTGATCCATAAGTCCCAATACAACGACTTCATGAGAGACCAAATCCACAACACGCCTTGGATGAATGTTAACAAGAAACGTAAGAATGCATTAGATACTAACTTGGAATACATGAATGGTATCGTTTACTTTGCTAAGAAAATCAATAACTCCAAAGAACCATTAACAATTGATGACTCTAAGACGATGGTAGGGAAGTACTACAATAAATTAATCAATGAACTCGCTATGGTTGCCTTCTATGGTAGAAGCAAAGATTCTGGCATATTGGACTTTAACCAAGTTATCGATGCATTGATTAATCTTCCAAGCATACCATACTCTATCGTATCTGTAACAAAGAATCTATTGAACTTACGCATGGAGGAACTAGCTGCGATTAGTCCTTTACAAATTCAAAATGTTATCCTAGCTAATAAGCTTGATACTATGGAGAACCAAACCGTGCATATTTTAGACAATATTCGATCTAAACTTATTAGTCAAGACATCCTCAACAAATATAAAACAACCGAGCCAAGACTTGTTGAAGCCAAAGCTACTTTAGAAGCTAACGTCAAAGCGCCACTTGAAAATCTTAACCTGACATTGGAACTCATATCCGAAACTATTAGAGATATCATGGATAAGAACCCATCAATTAGTATCTTACCAACCTTAGTGCGGGATAAGAACTCACCACTAGGCATCCTTATCAAGGAATATGAATATGATTTCTCAACACGGAAGCTTCTAAAAGACAAAATCAATTCTACCACCAAATCTATCAAGAACACTCTCACTATCAGCCAAAAGACTCGTGACCAAATAGCTAGCACCAATAGTAACATCATTAATGAGTTGCAAAAGACTGGTAAGCTTATGGACAAAGTTAGCGTTCAAAACATGTTAAGCATGATGGGTAACTTAAAGGAAGCTGCTAATAACTCCATTAATCAGTTTAAATCAAGTGATACTATCAAGAAGATACAATCCTTGCAACAGAATATTCATAATCTTAGTCAATCATCCAAAAACAAATATGAGAAACTTACAGGACCAACTGTCGACATGATTCATAAGTTGCATAAAGAGGTTACCGATATCGAATCGCAATTAGATAACACCGGTAGCAAAGTATCTAGCCTTGAAACCGATCTAGTTAAGTCCAATAGTAATATTCTTTTGAAAACATCTGAAACAGAAAAGCTACTCAAACAAGATGAAGTGTTACGAAAAGAAATGGAATCGATATCTACTCAGTTCGATGCCAAAGTACAAGAAAGAAATACAGTCGATTCCAAAATTAAACACATTGAAGGAGATATCATTCTTGTCCAAAAAGAGTTACAAGAGCTTAACAGACACATAGATCCGACAACTGATCAGTATAAATTGGATTCGATTAAGATCAAAGAGGCGCAACTAGCTAATAGCAAACAAGAATTGAAACATACGATTGTTGAAAAAGCTAAACTAGAGCTATTAGTCCGAAGTCTAAGAAACGATCTAGATAAGAAACGATTAGAACTTGAAACAAATCTCAAAACCACTAAAGAGCTACAAGGTTCCATTGAAGCATTGAAGGTAGAGCATGAAACACTCAAAAATAATTTCGCATCGCAAACAATGCAACTTGCCACTATTGGTAGTAAGTATGCAGAACTCGTTGCTATGAATGAACAATTGCAAACAAAATTAGAACAGGAACATAAAGAGAAAGAACAAATAGAACAACAAAACCTATTGGCAATTGCAAAGATGAATAAAGATTTCCAAGAACAAATGCAACAACAATTCGAACATCAAAAAGCTAACCAAGAGCAACATAATGCTGAATTGAATCAGTTGCGACAAACACTCGCAACTGCCCAGCTAGATGCTACTGCAATGTATGATAAGAATCAACAATTGCAAGCAACGCTTGATGGAATCGTTGCTCAAAAGACCACATTAGAATCGCAAAAGTTATCTAACGATACAGAATTAAATAATCTTCGTTCATTAGTCCAAAGTGGCACGGAGGAACTATCAAGTATTAAAACTAAATATGATCAATCGATTACTAGCTTAAAGCAAGACAGTGAACGACTAGCTCAACAAATTAGTAGCGATATCACTAGAGAACAACAAGAAGAATTCTTGAAACAAAAGAGTTTGCTACAACAAAGAATCGCTAGCCTTGAGGAACAAAGCATGCAAGAACAAGAACAAATACAAAGAATCTTAAATGCAAATATCACTAAACAAAAAGAGTTACAAGCTAAGAATACAGAACTTGCTGGTCAGCTTCAAAGAGCTAATGACATGAAAGACCAATATTACCACCAACTAATGGCTTCACAAAAGAAATCTTCGGCGAGCAACACTGAAATAGCCAGACTAAATGGTCTCATTGAACGTATGGAGTCTGATAATAAAGCTTTGACTGAAAGACTTCTCGCTGAAAAAGAACAAGAATTGCAACAACAAAAGGCCGATGCACTTGCTGCCCAACAAGCGCAATATGAAGCTGATTTAGAAAATGAACAATTGAGAACCACAGCTGCTGCTAAAAAGGCACAAAAACTTGAAAGGAAAATGAAAAGACAACAAGAAATTTCACAAGCGGCTATAGAAGCTGAAAGGAGTAAATTAATATGTTCCGAAACTAAACAGTTCTTATTATCAAACTTCTCATTCAATCATCAAATCAAGATTTTAGTTTCTCTTTCAGCCAGTGGGAAATTTACCAAAACGCTTTACCAAAAAGATGTGTTTGATGAAAAGTTCATTATCGATGCCGATAGCAAAAAAGAAATCATCTTGAATAAAGATACCCTGAAACTATTACTAGAGCTTGGGTTCTTATTTAAGAAAATAGGAGATGATGCTAGCAATAAGGTCCAACAGGATTACAACTCGCCACTTTACGAATTGAATAACAAACTTTCTGGACTAAGAAAGCAACTATACAATATTAAAAATGATATTCTAATTCTTAAATCAATTGGAGGAAATATGCTATGTCTATTCAACAGCATATATCAAGTGTTAAAGAGACATAAAACTATCAACAAACTCATTCAAAATATTAGTAAGTGTGGTTTGACTGAAGAGAAGAATCTACTCATCAATATGATTATTAAGATTATTGATCTAGGTGATATTATATTTACTCCTAGTGATAAACCAAATAATGCTTCGACTTTAACTGTTATTGTTAAGAAGCTTGATATAACGACATCCAATGATCAAAGTAAATTTACCGATGCGGTATCTTTTGACCACAATACTTTACGTATGTTATCTAAACTTGCTTATACAAACTTTGATTCTGAGAACCTCTCTTCCAATGTTTCAGATAATCTTCATTCATACGAATCAACCATATTAGATAAATTGAGTGAATCGAAAGATGAAGCGGCGCATAAACTCAATAAGAAAGCAGAAGAACTCAAATTCAATATGCAAAAATCGATAAATGATACCTCTAATGAAGTCAAACAAAGTATCGATAACGCGCTTCAACCGGTCAAACAAAGTATTGATAACGCACTACAACCAGTCAGAGCCGCGGTAATAGAAACAAAAGAAGCGTTTACAGAATCATTTGATGACATCCATAAAGATACGAGAGAACGTTTGAGTGTTCCAGAATCACAATCTACAATTAGTAATTTACTTGATAAGGCTAAAGAATTAGCATCTACAGCTGCATCAAACGTTGCTTCATTTGCTGAAGGCACTCAAGAGGCATTCCAAAAAACCAGTCAATCGATTAAAAAGATCAAAGATGATGCATCAACTGTAGCTAATAATATTGGTGACAGTTTTACTGGTTTGAGTAATGATATAAAAGACTTTATGTATATTCCTCTTGAGTTACCGCCTGAACCTCCAGCCCAACCATCAATGCAACCATCAATCACGAATAGAAATACTACAAGCAACCCGTCCAGTGCCGATGCGTTTAAGACAAGAGTAGTAGACAGAACAACAAGCGTTAATGGAAATACTAAAAATGTGAATGTACTACCTGCTATGCAGACAACTTCAGGTATCCCAATAGGTGAATTGCTTAAACCAAATTTAAGTTTGTCCAGTGCCGATGATGCTACGATAAAAAAAATCTTCAATGATCTGAACGCATTTAGATCCCAGATGTATGACATAATCTATAGTCGTAAGTTTAATGATGAGAATAAAGAAACACAGCAAGCACAAAAAAATGCCTTTGCAAATGCTGATAATAATTTAGCCGCAGCTTCTAGGATTCTCAAAAGAAGGCAAAACGCAGCCAACGCAAATATGAATACTATTACAGAGGCATGGCATGAAGATGAAACTGAACCTAGAACTGAACCAATAACTAATATCCCAAGTAAACACTATTTAGGCTATCATGGTAAAGCAACCCAAGCGTAACAGTCAGGCTGCTTTTATTATTCAATAAGTTATTGATACGATTGTGCGTGTAGTAAACGATACGCTGGTTCTTCTCTTTCAAAGATACCATCAGAACGCGCTCTAGGTGGGAGCTCCTTACCCGTCAGTTTGTGTTTCATAAAGTAATTCTCAGACTCATCAATAGGAAGATCTCGGGTACGATCCTCTAGTCGCTTGTATAATGAACGTTCCCAAAATGGCGGAGGCTTGGACTTATAGGACAAGGTTCTTGTTTGTTGAACATACATGCCATTAGGGTTAACGACACTCTTGACTTGTTCAGGGTGAAATGGTATAATCATATCTTTAAAGTCTCGTATAAACTCAGCGTTGTAGTAATCAATCATGCTATTGAGTGACAAGAATTGGTCTAATTTATTGAACTTACCCATATCAACCCAGCCTTGTAGCAATTTAGAAATTTCGCTCTTAATATGAGCCACATTAATAGTAGCGTTCAACACTACTTGAGAGACTAGCCGCTGAGTTATTTCATTCTTGTTTTGATCGGATGTTAAGGCAAGGATGATATCTTTTTTTGTTACCGCATTTGGATTGATATCAGTCGAAAACGTTGCAACCGATTTGGTAGTTTCTCGAGGAGCTTGGCGGTATAGCAGATAATTGAACCCATTATATGCTAACAAATCGTCATCTCTTAATCGCCCATTTTGGGTATTACTTAATGAGCTCATTGGTCTATATCTCTTAATAGAAACCATATCAAACATGTAAGCTAATTGATTATCACTCACAAAAAAAGATCATTCAATCGATGCTATTCTCTCTCGCATCGATATTCATTATCGACTTATAAAGCGATACGTGATCCTTTCTTGACCTTACGTTTGATAGCTTTCTTTGTATGATACTCGACCCCATCGTATGGGATGTTGTATTTGATGAACAAATGACGCACTTGCTCGAAACGCTCGGCCATATCCAAACATAAAGTTCTTACAGAACCAAAGTTGCAATTGAAATGCTCTTCAAAAGCATGTGTGTTCATGTTAATCTTACTCGCAGTAATGAAGAAGTTGATGACAGCTAAGGCTCTTGTGCTTGACTTGGCATTGGGGTTGATTAGGTTATTTTTGATTACAAATTGTAGCAACTCAATGATGAACGCGATTTGCTCAGTAGTGAAGTTAAGAGAAGTCGCATACTTGTACGCATAACTCTCCTCAACTTGAATCTCTCGAAGATCCACATCCAATAAACCGTAGTCTAATAGCTCACGAACTTTCTTATCCCCTTTAGAGTAAGTACAAGGATCAATGTCAAACCATGTATAGATATCTACAGGTTTGAAACTATAACGGCGTTTCAAACATTCGTAGTAAGTCAAAGCTGCAAGTATAGCTCTGAAGATAGTACCACGAGCTACGTTTCCAGACTGGCCAATATGGCGATACTGATCTGCTACTGATAAGAGTACTTCCTTCGGAATAGAAATGTTCTTGCCAATGCGAGAGTTTCCAAAGAGAACATTCGATAACAATGTCTCTCTATTGGATTCAGTTGAGTTACAATTAGATCTCAAGATAGATTGATACTTGTAGGCATTGTTACCAATACAACGAATACCAGTAGCCATAACGCTGTAATTATTATCAGAGATATTGGACGTATGATCAGCTACCTCGACATTCTCTCGCATGAAACCACAACGCTCACATATATATTGGTTAGTTCTAACAGACATATGGACGTGGCAATTAGGACAAGAGCTGATATCAATCATTTCAAAATTATCTTCCATTGATCCGAAGTTTTCGAACAAGAATGCATCGACATCCGAGACAAGAGCAAAGCCATTCATAATTGAAGCAATTTATATTATATCATATTTGAATCAATTTTACACCCACATTGGCAAATATGTGCAAACTGATATAGCGAGACATGAACACTATCTCGAATAGGTTTGAAGTAGATACTTCATCAAATGCTTTAGCGAAATTTGGATTCGGCAAATGGGGGTGGAGGCTTTTCACTCGAAAGGCTAATCTTATATTACTATTATCCATAGCGCTGATTGGGCTCATTGTCTATCTTATTGTATTGGACTTTATGAATGGGTCATGCACCTCAGATAAAACACCGATACTAATTAAATTCCTACTAATATTCGGCATAACAATCTTTATTAGTAATGGCATATACCCACATACGCAATGGAGAAAGGTCCCAACTGATGCTTCCAATTTTATTGGCCATAATGCGGTCATCGCGCAACAAAGAGGAACTTATTATACATTGAATAAAGACACACTATATCCAATCAAACATCTACCTGATCTTAACGTTGATATAGTAAGAATTAATGATCAACCAATTCAACAAACTACAAAGGTAGCTGAGATTCCTACAAATGTAAATGCCACATCAACGAATACAGAAGTGCCACAAAAAACAAACATAATGAACCCACTAGCTAATATTTCATTCCCAACGTCTATGACTCCTCCATTAGATCCGTCTTTACCTGGGTCATCATCAGCATTAAAACGAATGTCTTACCAATTCGATTTTGTTTAATGCTTATTAGCATGGATACGGTTGAGTAGGTAAGCCATGTAATCACAGATAGTTTCTTTATTGAAGTAAGTTCGAGCAAACACCTTAGCGTTGCGTACTATCTTCTTACATTCATCATCATTTTTTTTGCACCATATTATCTGCTCTTCTAAATCACTAAGATCAGCCTTTACAGGAACATAATGAACCCAAGCCTTCAAGTTGCGATCTATCCAAGTTGTATCGTTGAACAATGATTCTACTAATAGCATCAAACAACCAGATGATAAGATCCAACTAGTACGATTAGGCGCGGTATGGCCATCCATATTGATCAAATATTTATAACATACTTGCTCATTCATAGGAATCTTTGCTTTCAAAGAAACACCTCTTGCCTCCATCTCACTTGGCACAATAAATCGGACAACACCATTTGAGTCTATCTTGTCCGATAAGTTCCAACTGGTAATACCGGCATCTAATAGATTAGGCTTATCTTGTTCCCATTTAGTAGATAACTCCGCAAGCATGATACGCTGATTATGGACCTTATTATTGCGAACGAGCAAACGACCTGTCGCTGCTCCTCGAAAGAAAGCTATCTCTTGCTTATCATTCCAAGCAATATCAGTAGTGATCGGATAATAATTCTCCGGATTAGTTGCGATTGTCCAATCTTGGACAATTGGAATAGTAATGTCCAAATATTCCGGATTAGAATAAGAAGTTAAGATTGGAGCATACTTACTCTTCGGATGACTCACAAGAGGTGCACGCCCTCGATACAAGAATGTGTAAGGTTTACGTAAGTCTAAACGTAGTACAGGATGATCGCGCTTATTGATAACAAACATTACGTTCCCAACAACGCGACTCGATACGCAAGCGTGTATCATATCATGATATTCTTGTAAACTATGCTGCCCCCAAACGTCAGGTCGAGGAGACATATTTAAGAAATGATGATTAGCCCACCAGTTAGATGGGTTCAACATTACATTACCTCGAGAACGCTTATTCTTACCATTGCTCAATACCATACTCTTGTATTCTAAATAGTCACGCACTGGATGCTTTGATGATGAATCCACACCGACGAAACTTAACTCGGAAGACCAATCGTTACGATATCGCGCATTAGCGAACGGCAAGAATGCTTCCAACTTATTATTACGAATAGAAACAAATATACCTGCTCTTGTCTCCCAATAGATGTAACGCAAGGTAGAGATTATTGCTTCATTATCTAAATCTTGATACAAAGGATTTTGCAATTTACTATTTATCTCAGCATATAAATGCTTACGCGAACGAGCATCCAATGTCGTAGAAGAACCACCGCGACGACGACGGATATACTTATCAATGATGCCACTTTGGATTTCTTCCCAGCTTGAAAGGATTGGAAACATCTTAATCGTATCGATTATATTATCTTAAGAACTATGCAATTTTAGACAAAAAAAAATGCAAACATACATATGTAATCATATAAGCATCCATGCGATTTCCAAATGATTAGTTAAATCATCATAGTCTCGCCGGGGTGATCTTGGTCTTGCCAATCGATTAAGATATGATCAAGATCAGTTAAAGATGCATAATCAATAGATTCAACCATGTTGCTTATAAAGTCTAATTCATTTTTTATCGTAATACTCGTGGTATTAGCAGCATTAGTGGCATTGTCGAAGAAATTGTTAGTAATATCATCTATGGGTTCTATGTTTGTGTCCAAGGAGAAATATGTACCAAACTTAACCATTGGATCAATAACACAATCAATTGCTTTCAAATGCTTTACCATTTCGATTCGACGACTAAAACTTTGATCACACCAATCGCATTTATAAACTTTTATTCTAAAACGACAAGTTGTTGTTTCATGTTTGCGGGTACTGGCTGATGAGGCGAAAAGCTTACAACAAAACTTACATTGACGATTTAAGTTTGGTTTTATTTGGTGCGCTGCATTATTCTTACCAATACATATAGCATTCAAAACATGATAAATCCAATTATGCTTGTTATTTAACACTCTAAAACAAATTGGACATAAACGCCATTTTGGATCATACAACTTTAACAATTCTTGCGCACCTGGAGTATTCAATAATTCATCAGTGATATCACGGGTAGATACACATGCAACATTTGATACATGGTAGAGCCAACTATTTTTACTTTTTAGTACCTTAGAGCATCGAGGGCAGGCCCGATTACTATGATTATATATATTGATCAATGAATAGGAAGGATTAACATTTTGAGACAAACTCAATAGTTTAATTTCTTTAATCCTTGTAATAGGAGGACCTTTTTGTGCGACAGGTTTCACATTCGATGGATCAATTGGTAAAGTTGTAGGCGCATTAAATTGCTGAGCAGTTGATCTCATCATGTCTTCATATACCTTGGAATCTACTATTGAAAGACGAGAATTGCATATACCTAAACGTTGATGCTTACGGAGATTACATAATAATGTAAAATTAGTGAAACAATTTGCGCAGCGATATGATTGCTCAGTTTTCTTTTGCACACAAATACCAAAGTGAGTATGGCGTAGCAAATTCGCCTCAGATACAAATGATGAATTACAAATCAGACAACTATATTGGTTAGAATTATATGAATAGCATTTTCGATTCTTCAAATGATTACTTAAAGTCTCTAATGAATTATATTCATGATAACAAGATGGACAACGGAATGGGCCGCGACTATTAATGGTGCTAATAACCTTAATTTCAATCTCGATATGCTTGACCCACTTGTCAATACAGTTGAATGTTTCTTGGCAAAATCCGCAGCGCATCATAGTTGAGTAAAGGGCTTCTTTATGTTATTTCAGAAAAAAATCAATTTTTTACGAATGATTTGAGCAATAAAATCATGCACCTATTCGTAAATATTCGGGTTGCGAGCCAAATGTTCCAAGTACATCTCACCTCCAGAATCGATCACACGCTGATCCATTAATAGTATCAACAATGATTCTTCATCCATAAATGGAGATGAGAACAAATGGTGCAAGATATCTTTATCAATGAGCAACTCTACTTGTTGGCATAATAACAATACACCGCCTTTAAAGGAAAGCAAATTGAGCAAACAATCCTTACTCAAATGGGTCAAATCGTTTGCCAAATCAAAATCAAAACAATTCAGGTCAATATCCATACGCACCGGTAGCAACTCCAAATTATACTCCAATATTGTTTCCAAATTAGTTTCCTCAAACCAAGATTCAAATGATTTTTTCAAACGACGCTTTGAAAGGGTGTTTAGCATTAGTCTCATTATATATATCAGGGATAGGCGCAATTTTAAGCCACAAAAAAATGAACATATCAAGATGGATACTACATGGAACTTTTTAATAAAACCATCCGCGTTTGTTGGATTGAATAATAAGAGCTTTCAATTCATCGAACTTCTTGTCAATACTGTCGAACTTCTCGTCAAGCTTCTTGTCAATACTGTCGAACTTCTCGTCAAGCTTCTTGTCAATACTGTCGAACTTCTCGTCAATACTGTCGAACTTCTTGTCAATACTGTCGAACTTCTCGTCAATACTGTCAAGCTTCTTGTCAATACTATGCATATGGGTATTGATGTCATCAATACTTTTCAGCAAGCAACCTGCAAGCCCCATTCCAGTTGTCAACCCAAAAACGCTAAATATTTTTAACCATTGCATATCAACTTTATGTACGTTTTTGAATTCGGTAAAATGTTTTTCAAATTCGGTAAGTTGTTTTTTGATTTCATCTTCAGCAATTTTTCTGCATGCAGAATTGATAACACACCAATTACAATTATTCGGTGTAAAACTTGTCGATCGGTTTTGAATAGTAAATGGATTAATTCTACTTCCTTTGATCATCATGATTGACTTTTTTGGAATAGAAGCAATTCGAAACATATCAATGTATATATTTAATAAAAAAAATCAATTTTTGTAGCTGAATGAATCAACCAAGTACCTTGGCTTTCAAAGCTTGAAAGCTCGAACACCTCATGCGACGAGAAGTTAACCATTGCCTTTCAATGGCAGCTTCTTCATCAAGTCTATTATTTACTGGACCGTAGAAGGACCAGTAGCGATGATTGAAATCAAAACGATTCGGATAATCACCTGCTTTATTAATCCATTTATCCGTATCATTTTTTATCTTACCAAATAAGGACATTCTGATACGAGCAACATTGTTAGTACTGTATTTACCATTATTCGCAAGAATACCGCTCACCATATTATCATGTCTTTTAACGAGCATCAATGGAGTGTCATTTGAATATTTAGGATCAATTGAGTAATATTCATATATAGGAATCATGCCTTCTTCGATTTTAGGATCAAACTGTTCGCGGTTTACTGTTGGATCACATATGCGACACTTACGCTCACTCAAAGAGAGATTCTCACTGGAGCGAGTATAGACAATCAACGAGCTACAACACAATACCAACTGATTGCTCTTAGACTTACCATGGTATGATAACACATAGGAACAAGGTAAATGATCTGTAATACGAACATTGAGTAAGTCACGCGATTCGACATTGCCAAGGCCTCTCTTATCGAATGATGAAATAGTATCTAGGATTGAAACATCTATATTAGCACGTTTAGTAACCGCCTTTTCTTGTTCGCCGACAAATGAAACTGGAATAGCATCCGATGGGAGATTACCTTCTAATGGCGAACACAACGATTCAATCTGAGATTGGACATCAGCAGCTATATCAGCGATTGATTGGGCTACAATAGTTAAAGTAATATCATCACCATCTTTGGTAAATAAGGTGCCTTCCTTCGATTGATCTAGCCAAATAAAGTTACTATAGACTTCTCCGCTTACACAAACTCGTTGAATTGTCTTCTTAGAAAGTTCTTTGCGTGTTTCCACATACTCACTTACGCATCGAATAGTCTCAACTACCCTCATAGTTGATGGGTCTACTTTGAATAGTCTCAATGATAAGCCACCACGACGAACGTTCTCAGTATGGTCAACCACTTCCAAGTTATTTGGGTGATTGTTTAAAATGTTTCCATCTTTATGATCAACTACTTTGGTAGTATCATCCAAGTCAAGACCATGATGAATATGGGCCATTAATCGATTAATACGAATACCCTTTGGTTTGTTATCGATATGAAATGTTGCATTATGGTAGCCATCATTACTTATATTTATTTTGACTTGACGTAGTTGATTATTGAATCTATATTTCGCGACTACATCAGTACCATCGTTTTTGATGTAATATTTTCCCCATTCTGAATACTCCTTTAACTCATCCTTTGTAAGATACACAAATTGGACAATATTTTCTGGATTAACTTTTTTTCGCTGATGTTGCATACGTGAGCTATTCTGTTCAGTTAATGTTCCCCATTTAATGTTATTAACATGAAGTGGCATCTCTGGATCTAAACGAACTGCTCGCATATTCGTAACATTATCAAGTTTTTCTTTGAAATAGTAAGCTAATAATGATGCCGCAATTACTGCTTTGTTAGCAGTTGAATAAAATCCTGGAATATTTGGCATATCAGCAATTGTCCCATCGGGTAATTTTTGCTTGGCATTTGCCCATGAAAATTGTTTCTTAGTTGTTATTTTCAATTCTACATAAGTAGTGCCATTAGTTTGACGTTTAAACAATCGGCAATCAGGCGTAATGAAATGATCCTCACTAAACATCAATGGGCCATCACATGCAATTGCATCAGATGGAAGAATATTGATCGAGTCGCGGTGAGAAGACATGACTTAATGACGAGACTTTTGAAACGGTATTGTTTCTATTGGTATATTAACTTATGCATCTATCAATTTTAAGCAACAGAGGGAAAGTGCCTTTATATGGATATTAATTTAAGCCTTATTATCTGAGACATAAAAAAAGACTTTTTGTACGTTTTTTTGATTATTATGATGTTGTATCTTAGAGACCAATTCCCTCTCTAAGTAGAATAACGGAGAGAGCAAGAACCTTCGGTGACCAATAGGAAGTTCAATGCCGTGGCTTGAAGTACAAAGTTGGCAGGTGCGCTCGAAGAGATTGCGGTAGAAGTGTATTCTAGGTACAGCTCACGGGCTCTGGAGCAGTTAAAATGTCCGGATGGTTGGTAGGTTCCCGGATGTAATGCGAAGCTGTACATGTAGAGGCCTGG
>JACCED011606964.1_pt1 | contig 17433 bp, 13 predicted proteins | sample 7455021 | NCBI WGS metagenome assembly JACCED01 (sample SAMN15323456, study PRJNA562643) | freshwater metagenome | isolation source: river surface water | place: USA:Blue River Watershed | collected 2017-08-19 | reverse complement strand
TAAAATTAAAAAAACAAGATGCAGGTAAAGCAGGTGAATCCGGGGAAGCAGCAGGTGATCCAGATGAAGCAGCAGGTAATCAAGATGAAGCAGTAGGTGAATCCAGGGAAGCAGCAGGTAATCAAGATGAAGCAGTAGGTGAAGTAGGTCAAGTAGGTGAAGAACCGAAAACAGCATCAGATGAAGAACCCAATCCAAAAGAACTAAAAATTAACGAAAAATTTAAAGCATCAATAGATCAAATAATAACATCATTAAAAGTTGAATCTTATATCAAAAAATTTATTTATGAGATGATGAGGAAAAACATATCATTATTTAATAACTATTATGATATATTTACATCTCTACTTAGTAACGACCCTCTAGAATCAGATAAAGATTCAGCTGCATTATTATTTGTAAAAGTATGTTTTTTAATTTATCATATAAATTCTTTAAAAATTAAAAAAACAGAACCACCAGCGGTAGCTCAAGAACCACCAGCGGTAGCTCAAGACGCAGCAACGATGAAACCTGGTGGTTCAATAATATCAAAACAAATTGGAGGATTATTATCAGATATACGCTCTTTGCAAAATATAAGTAACAAATTAGAAATAGATCTAGATAAACAAGCGAATGAAGTAATTTATATTTTATTTAAATTTTTAAAATGTTTTATGCTATTGACAATAGAACAACTTGGAAGATCTAAGGAATTTGAAAACGATGAAAAACTAAAATCTCTCAAGGAAACATACAATGAAAAACCTTTGAAATTTAAAGAATTTATTAGATCTTTTGACACTCTTTATAATCTAATATTAGTTACATCATTATTAGAAAATCATGATATAGAACGTATGAAGATAAATACACCCACCGGACTCCCTGAAGCACCTCAAAATAATTATACTATTAGAAATTATTATAATAGTATTGAAACTAATGTAGACAACTTATTTAAAGATACTACTAAAGATACTTATGATGTAAATTTATTTAAATTTATAATACCTTCATTAATATATTTGTTTAAATCTAAAACAGATGCAAAGAATTTACTAAAACAAGAAACTAATGTAGAAAATATGACTCTTTTATATGCAGAGTTGAGCGATAAAATAAAAAATCATGTATTAACAGAACCTACAAAATTTAAGTTATCATGTAATGTAGATTTTAACAAATTAATTAATCATACACTCACCCATGATACTATTCCATATTATTTTATGGTACCATGTAAACAAAATGCTAATAAACAATATATTAACTATGTTCTGTCTCCACCTGATATACAAAAATACGCTGTGCTAAGAAATAATATTTTATCTCGCGTTACTGAAAATAGTAATGATAATATTACAACAGTAAGCAATATCTTGGAAACAGAATCTGAACATGTATGTATTGAAAATAAATTACAAATTGTTGCTGGTTCCTTTGAATTAGATATGATAAAAGCATTAGCTAAATGTAAGACGAGTGGAGGAGGAATCGGGTTTCTGAATGAAAGTAGATTAATTCATAGATTAGCCGAAAAAAGTAAAACTTTTCAGACAGCATTATTAAATTATAAAAACTTAAAAGAGGTTCCTTTAAAACCAAAAAAAGGAGGTAGAAAACACAAGAATGCTATGCATATGCAAAAAGGAGGTACAGGTGAAGTACCGGAAGCACAAGTCGCTGAAGCAGCCGCAGCAGCCGCAACAGCACTTGCAGTTGTGGAACACCAACAAGCATCAGCAGCACCGGGACCTGTACCTGCACCAGCACCAGCATCAGCATCAGCAGCACCGTCAGCAACACCAGAAGCATTAGCATCAGCACCTGTATCAGAAACAAAATCAGCACCAGGAGCAGCACCAGGAGCAGCACCAGGAGCAGCACCGTCAGCATTAGCATCAGCACCAGCATCAGCATCAGCATCAGCACCAGGAGCAGCACCAGCATCAGCATCAGCAGCACCTGTATCAGAAACAAAAGCAGCACCAACATCAGCACCAACATCAGCAGCAGCACCAACATCAGCAGCAGCACCAACATCAGCAGCACCTGTATCAGAAACAAAATCAGCACCAGCACCAGCATCAGCAGCACCCGGGACAAAAACAGTACCTACACCTGCAACAAAACCAGTACAAGAAGACGCAAAACCTGATAGAAAATACAGCTATATAATTCAACACTGTACAGGTAAAATAAATACTAGTAACCAAGATACAAAGGAGTTAATTAAATTAAAAGAAGAGATTTATAAGACATACGATGAACTAAAACAAGTTAATATAGAACATACTAAAAAAAATACTATATACCCATCAAGAAGTATCACGCAAATTATCAGAACTATGTATAATGAAATAGATACTTTTATAACAGAACCTACAAAAAGATTAGAATTTAGAACGTGTTTAATTTTAAATGCATTAAATACTGAAGAAATAATAACATGGTTCAAGACAGATGTAGATGCAGATATCAAAGCTCAATTAAAATTAATATTATCCAAGATTTTTGAGAAAGAAGGATTCCTGAAATATACTAAAGTATTTCAATTAAAAGATATCCCTGCAAATATTCAAAGTTTTATAAATATTAATTTTAATAATGCAGAAAATCAATCATCATCCAAAACAGGTGGAGGAATTTCAAAAACAAGTGGTGGGAGTTGGTTTGGGAATGCAGATGATTTTTCCAAAAAAATAGATACATATACTTTTCATATCAATACTGTTTTTAGTCGTAAACAAATAGAGAAAAAAAGCACAACTGAAAAAGATATTCTAGGTGATGATATAAGATTTTTAGCAGTAATAACACGATTAAAAAGTTTTACAAATGACACTTTTGATTTTGATAAAATACAAGTTCCTGAAACACAGAATATAGTAACAAGTATAAATAATATTATAACATTAAATCCTGATGTACGCAAATTGTTTGGTGAACCTGAAAATATTAATAATTATTTTCAAATCTTAAAATCTGAAAAAATAATAACTGAATCTAAAATAATTGAACCATTTAGAACTTTTTTAATTCAAAATGGTAAATCTGTACCATCACTCAAACATCCTGCAACTAAAACATTAAAAGTTGTAGCAAGAAAAGAAGAAAAACGAATCCCTAAACAAATAACAGCATGTACAGGTCCGTCATGTCCACAAATGGAATCTCCAAGACAAGGACAACCTGGACAACCTGGACAACCACAATTAGGTTATCCTGTGCAAGGACAACTTGTTCAAGGACAACCTATAGTTCAACAAAAAATACCTTTACCGATTCCAGATCCTCCATTTAAACCTCCACCATCAAAAATTAATTTTTTTGATTCAAAACCTGGAACAACAACTGGATCAAAACCTGGATCAAATCCACCAGAAGAAAAAAAAGAAAAATTAACAGAAACAAAAAACCCTATTAAAATAATGGAGACTACAGAGGATAAAAAGAAAATTTCTAAATCTGATGAAAATAGAATGATTAAATATCTAAAAGAAATCGAGGTATTCTACAATCTTCTTAAATCAAAGAATAATAAATGGATTAATGATCTAAATACACTCACAAGTGTACAAATGCAAGAAATCAATAGTAGAGTTGCTAAATTACGAAATAGAGCCGCTTTACAACCAGGTCAAGAACCTAGAATCCAAAAACAGATCATTCATTCTTACAAACAAATGATAAATACAACTGCTGACAAATCAGATGTTAATATTGCATTCAATAAGAACTTTTTCTTAAAAACTTCAAGAAAATTAATCGGTGAACTAGAAAGATATTTTGAATTATGGAAAGGACATGCTGGTAAAGCAGAACAATATAATCAAATTAAATCACAATATGATAAATTAATAAATGATATTGAGGCAGACAACGATAAATTTTATGATACAGTAACTGTAATTATCGAAAAAAATATATTACTTTATGGTGGTGGAACATCAAATCAAAGTGGGGGTGCCGATGGCGGAGCCGCAGGTGGAATAATGGTTCTTGAGGATGAAGACAGACTTGGTATTGAACGTAAATTTGAATCAATGCAAGAGCATGTATCACGCAATAGAAATAAATTAAAATCTTATTATAACTTAAACTATAGCATAATGGACCTAGTATTGGATTCACAATTCTTTATACTCTATATAATCAAATGTATACGTATACTATTTACATATATTGCATTATTCTTAGCAACACGTATATTTTCACCAATATACGAAGATATTGTATATGATCAAAAGAAGTTACCACCTCCACTATGGCAATATTTATTAATATTTCTAGGATTTGATGCTGGTTTTAATGCATTCCTAGTCGTTCTACTTTTCCTATTACAATTCCTTTTCAAAACAGATGATAATAGCTTTGTTATTGATAAATATCTATTCTATAAATATCTCACAGATTACGTTATTAGTATGGTATTATTACTTGCTATTGGTTTTATGATATCAAAAGTAATAACTGATAAAAAATACTTTAAATACAAATATGAAGGACTAAGAGCTATAAGAGCATATGAAAATATGATTTTCTCTGTATCTATACCAGTATATTTGTTCCCATATTTTATGATAATTTAATTAATATTTAAAGACTATTAATATCTAGTATTATATAGTTTATAAATATGAAACTACCATTTAACATATATAATGCATATGTCGCTACAACAGTTTCATATGGAATTGTAAGAAAAAGTATTCAAATGCGAAATGCAACAGAATGTCATTATGATGCTATTAAAAATGAAACCATCCGTACACCAATACTAATGTGTGATAAAGTATTAATTATCGGTTGCTCTGGTATTGCCTCTTTATATTGTTGGCCTTATTTCATGTATAAAGATTTAAGAAAATATGAAGTTAATGCCAAAAATTTAAACAAGACATGGTATTATACAGAGGACAAACATCTGTCAGATTACTTGTTTTCATAATTTTTTATTATTATATAAACATTAGTGTATATGTAAATTGTATATTTAAATTTAATGTTTCCACGAGTTGATAAAATAATGTATACTATTAAGCAGGGTAATAAAACGTTTGGATTAATGCACGGAGAACAATTTTATATTATAGGATTTTCTAATAATAAAATGGCAAGAAAAGTGCAATATAATCTACACCCCCAACCTTATATTCACCTTAAAAAAAATAAACAAATTGAACTTGATATTATGAAAAAAAAGGTCATGATAGATCCGGTCAGTGATCTACGTATTCAAAAATATCAAGGAGATCCAAATGATCCTATGAATGATGGTAATTATCATATTAGTGTGTATTACGATTCTGAATTTTTAGTATATCCATATAAAAAAATGGTGGGTATAATTCTTCCTTATGATTTAATTGAGGAAACAGATAAAGAATTTCATTTCCTAAGTACAGTAATTGATCCTTTTTTTGATGCAGATCTGTACAAAATGTCAATCGATAATAAGCTATAATTTTTGAAAAGCAAATAAAGCATCTTTTGCAGATGTAATCATATCATTGTTATATACTGTCATTTTTCTAATCGTAATATAGTATTTATTATATATTTTAGGGTTGTCATCTATATTATTCAATAGTAATATATACAATAAAGTTAATCCAAAATTATAAGTATCTAGTGTGTATTTAAATTTATTAAATAATGCCTCATCATTTTCGGAGTTAATGACACAATTAATAAAATTTATTTTTATTTCCTTCCATAATAGTTTAAATTTTGAATATAGATCCTTATTCATTAAGAATGGACATTTTAATTTTCTAAATGGTAGTTTACCTTCAAATAATAAAACTGCCATTTTTGCTGCTGTAGCTCTTGGGATACTACCATATGATTTGTTTCTTATCATAAAATAAAATCCTAATGGTGTACCTGCCTGCATCGATCCACCATATTTGTAGCTTTTATCATATCTATTAATTGGATATAAACGTCCCCAATCTATAATCTTATAAATATATTTAGATTTATCTGGACACAACATAATATTTTGAGCTTTTATATCACCATGATAATACTCTGTAGCGTGTAAAATACTTAAACTACTTAAAACATCACTTATAATTTTATTAATATCAGTCAGTGTTAGTTTATCTAAATTATCTAATGTTTTCTTACATCTTTTACTAAAATAATAATATTGAATTTTATTATCATTTGTTGTAATAGATAGACCAATTATTCTGTCATTTTTAAAAGATATATCACAAGATGTCAACATATCTTGATTAGTATTATATAAGTTCAGTGTTGTTCTATCATTCATTATATCATCCATCATATCTTTTCTTGCTGTAGCCTCATCCAATATATAATATTTTACAGCTATATCATTACTATATTTAGTAAAAAACAATTTAATAAATTCATCAATATTTTTAACAGTAATTTTGTTTAATTCCGGTGTATATAAATCTATGGTTTTAATAGATTTAGTTCTATTCAAATGTTGAATATGTTTACATAATACATTTTGTTTTAAATTATCTGTTTCAATATCACAACACATATCTATTAGCATCCCATGAGCACCTACACCATGAATTTTGCCACAAGATGTATTTTTTAAAGTTGAGCTATATCTCATCAATTCTAATACTTCCTGTGCATTTTTAATATAATCTCCTGTTAATGGTGATTTTTCTACTAAACATAAGATATCACATAATGGTATGTAATTAGGTAAATTGTGTTTTTTTGCTAAATAATATAACATTAGACCTATGCTCCATAAATCCGTTGTGAATTTGAACTTTTCAAAAATATCTTTTTCGTTATTTTTTTTGGATTTTGGTTTAGTATTATCATCATTTAGTTCATTAAATATTTCGTAAAAGTGTCTATAACATAGTTTTGCATATTTAACACATTCACATACTAATTGTTTATATGTTTCTTTTTCTGTTAACATACAATCTCGTGTATAATTGTGGATATAAAATGACCAATGGATCCATTTATGAAATACATAATAAAAAGGTGAAGATCCTCTTAAATAAGGTTTTATTCCTTTAAATTTTTGAATGTTCTTAAAGATTAATAATTTAGATAAATTCCAATCTATAAGTTTAAATTGGTTTTCATTTTTATAAGGACAATTTGTCATTATGTTATCGAATTTAATATCACAATGTGCTATATTTTTGTCCTGTAATATAACTAGCGTCTCCAATATATTTTTTAAAAATAAATCAATTTCTCTTTTTGACAATTCGTTAGTTAATGCATATTCTCGAAAGCGAGTTTCGCATTTTCCTTGGAATGTTATATATAATTTTTTATATAATGTATTATCTTCATCTCCATGAGAAATAACAACTCCGATAATTTCTTTATTATCATATACTATAACATTTTTCAATGTAGTATGATGACCTAATTTATTACCAAAATATTTATAAATTCGGTTTATACTACTAACTTCGTCTATAAAATCATCATATGCAGTATCTGAATAATATTCTTTAGTCACTATGTTAACTGAATTATTTATAGAATCAATAAATTTACTTTTATCTAATACATGTTTTTGCATAGAAAAATCGTATCCCTCAATACTTAATATGTTAATAGTTTCTAATAAATTACAAAAAGTATCTTTATCTCTTTCAATATTACACGTTTCATAAACTTTACCGGTTTTACCAGGTGAGCCTAATAATTTGCCTGCTTTCATTTAATATATTTATATACTTAAATTTTCTATTATTTAAAAATTGATAATTATGATACTAATATTGTAGATATTACATACATTAATATGCACTATGGAAATATGCACTATGGAAATTGAGAATAATGAGAATAAGATTGTAATTGCTATTGCAAATAATATTGCATTAGAATCAGAAAATAATAATAAAGAAATTGAACAGTGTGATATGAAAATAGATGCAGAAATTAAAAGCGAAACAACCTTTAAACGTGTAGATACATTACCAATCTGTTCAATCTGTTTAGAGCAGATTGAAAGTAATAAATATATAACCCAATGTAAACATATTTTTCATACATCATGTTTTGCACAATTCATTGTAAAAAATTATCACAAATCGACTTTATATTGTCCAAACTGTAATAGAGAATTTAAAAATATTCTTTTTAAAGATGCACAAATTCAAAGTGTATGTATTAATATTCAAAATGATACAAATTTAAATCAAACACAAAATAATCAAGGTCGAAATCATAATAATAATCAAGATCGAAATCATAATAATAATCAAGATCGAAATCATAATAGAGTTAGATCTTCTAGACATATAGACGAACACACAGACTGTTCATGTCAAAGAAAAAATTATTGTTTTATACTCTTTATAGTATTTATAATTATTGCTATTATTCTAATAATCACAAAAGGAGTTTAAAGACGACGGCATGTATCCCATCTCATAACAACATATAAAACTAGGTATACTAGACCAAACATATATGCGAAGATTGAGAAAATTACTTTCAGGAACATATTATAATTTAATTTAGAGTTGCATTGCCAACTTAGAAATGCGGCATATAAACCAATTACTACACCTAAAATAAAAGATAATACATCACCGAAAGTAATACCTTTTTTAGGAGGTGTTTCTACAATCATCGGTCCATATTCTGATTCGACAAATTGAGATTTAGGCATTAGATTACTTGCACTATCTTTTAAAAGCTTGATTCCAGCAAAAACATCCATTTTTATATTATAAAACAATATTTTTTATAAGGAATTGTTAATTTTATTAATTAAATTAGTAATTCCAAGTATACAATATTTTTCACTATCATGTGTTTTATTTACAAATTTTGAATGCGCGAAATCTATCAAATAAGCCTTACATTTGTTAACATTATTCTTTTCATATATAATATATACACTCAGCCCAATTAACATCAATTTTTGTTTTTTAAGAGTCTCTTTCAATTTATATTGAATATTTTCTAGTTGGTTAATAATATTTTTAGCAAGTGTTTTATTTTTTTTTACATATATATCGATTAATGTATTACTATCATACAATTTAATATTTTTTTTTGATATATCTGTAAAATTACCACCAGCTACACGATAACAATATTGATCACTCGAAGTTAAACTATCTCCTATACGCATTTTTAAAGTTTTTATAATTGAATGTAATACAGGAACTCCATTACTAAGCAATTCATCTAAATATGCTGAATATTTTCCTAATTTAATATCTATTTCACATGGATTTTTAAAGTCTTTTTTTACATTTTCTAATAAAATTCTTGTATTATTTTTATATGTACATATACCGTCATAATGAGGTATAACATTTATTAATGGTACTTGAGTCTTATAAATGTCTCTATAAAATTCCAATTCAACTCTATTTGTTAATTTTGCACAATGACCATCTATAGTTGCTAATAATCCATTTTCATGACCACCTGAACCCTTATTTTGACATGTTTCTGTTTTACTTAGTTTACATTGTTTTGTTGACATTTTATGCATTTAAATCAGATAAAAAAAAGATTATAGAATTAAATGAAAAAAGAAAACATCAATATCTTTATTCATAGACGAGATTTTAGAATTCAAGATAATCTTGCTTTGAATCAGCTCATTGAGACAGATCCTCAAACTAAAATATTTCATATTTTTATTTTTAACCCTAAACAAATTGATCCAAAATTAAATAAATATTTTAGTAAAAATTCTGTAGAATTTCTTGTTCAAAGTTTACACGATCTTAATCATCAATTAAATGATGGATTACATTGTTTTTTAGGTACTGATATTGATGTATTATCTAGATTAATTTTATTATTTCGAGTTAATTATATAGCATTTAATAAAGATTATACACCGTATGCTATTAAAAGAGATAATGAATTAATTGAATGGTGTAATTCAAAAAATATAGGTTATGTCATTTCAGATGATTATACACTATTTAGTTTTAATGATATTAAAACAAAAACGAATACACCATACGAAGTTTTTACACCCTTTTATAATACGTGTTTACAAAAAATAAATAATGTAAAAGAGTGTGTATATCTTGATAAGAAAAAACATAAAATTTTTAAAAAGAAAAATCTAAGTATCAAAAATATTGACCAATTCTATTTTAATACTCCAAATCCAGAACTTGCTAGCAAAGGAGGTAGAACATTAGCTCTTGGGATTATTAACAAAATATTAGCAGGGAAATTTTCTAATTATAAAACTAACCGAGATTATCCTTATCTTGACAGTACAACTCATCTTAGCGCTTATATAAAATATGGATGTATATCAATACGTGAAGTGTTCGTTGCGATGAAAAAAAGACATGGTATTGAAAATAATGCACTATTAAGAGAACTTATATGGAGAGAGTTTTATGCACATATTGCATATCATTTTCCAAGAGTACTAATTGGTCAAATTAGTCAAATAAAAGGTAAAAATCATGCATTCAAAGAAAAATACGATAATATAGCTTGGGAATATAATGATTTTTATTGGAAAGCATTTACCTCGGGTGAAACAGGATTTCCATTTATAGATGCAGGTATTCGACAATTATTAACTACTGGATGGTGTCATAATAGAGCTCGTATGGCGATTGCATCGTTTGCATCTAAAGATCTAAGATTACCTCCGAATGACATTGAGAGATGGTTTGCTTCTAATTTAATCGATTATGATCCATGTTCTAATTCTGGTGGTATTCAATGGTGTTATTCAATTGGTAGTGATGCACAACCGTATTTTAGAATTTTCAATCCATTTACCCAAGCATTAAAATTTGATCCGCAAGCCAAATATATTAAGAATTGGATTCCAGAATTAAAAGATGTAAAGACAGAAATAATTCATAAATGGGAAGATTATATCGATAAAGATGATGAGATAAACTATCCTTCTCCGATAGTTAATCATCATGTTACTTCAAAAAAAACATTATTATTGTTTACTTCATTATAATTTTACCTATTCAAAATTTTAATATTAATTTTAATATTAATTTTAATATTAATTTTAATATTAATTTTAATATTAATTTTAATATTCAAGAATAACTCTATAAATACCATTATGGTAATGATGATATAAATGCCATTTCACCTGGTCTTAATGAAGAATCATATATACTATTGTAACTATAGCTATTTCTTCTAATATTTATTAATTCACAATTACTTGCATCATAAGTAATTGAATTATTAACAATATATCTATTTTGTTCATATAATTTTGACTCATGTAATTTTGCTTTATTATCATGTATATTAGTATGTATTTTAGTATGTAGATTATGAATATCTTGTAAAACTTGTAATTTTTCTTGCAAATGTATATTACTATCGAATATATCTAGTATTGTTTTTATAACATTGATTATTATATCAATATTACTAGATAAGTCCAAAGCTAATATTTTTTTTATAGTATTACTTTCTTCTATAATATTCTCATATTCAGAATCCAATTTTTCATATAATAAATTGTTTAATGTATTATTATCAGATAAAGTTAATATATGATTATATAAACTCATATACCGTTTATATTCATTATCAATTATATTATCCAAAATATTTGATATCCTTACTAAAGTATCAACGGTAATTCCAAATTTTATTTTAAGTGTTTCTTGATATTCTTTTTTTATTGTTTGTTGATCATGATAATATCGATTTACAAAATCTATCATGATCATTCATAATAAATCATTAAACCCTTGTTCTTAAATGGGTTTTTCTAATGTTGATAAAATATTTTTAAAAAATAATTTTGTATCTTCTGGTTTATGATAACACCAAATCTTATGAAACCCAATAGAATCATTTCCGATAATTTCTTCTGAACTAAATAATAATGCTTCTTGCATTTTAGGCATATTTGCATTAAGTTTTTTAAGAAACTTTACAAAATACACATCTTCTGGTATATTATTAAGATTTTTGTAAAATAAACCCTTCTTCTCCTTCTTGTAATCTGTTACAATTTTTTTCATCAATGAAATAGTTCTAAATGATAAACCACCATTTCCAACCAAATCTGAATTGACGTGATCTTTTAAATACTGATTATCTGGAACATCTATCCATGGTGCACCCACATAATCATATTTCATAAATCGTTCTATACCCTTTCTCAATAGAACACCATCATCTTGAATTGTTAAACATTTCTCATACTTGGATAATGACCCCCAAAAATCTTCATCCATTAATAACTTATTATAAACATCAATATGAAATTTTTTTACATCCAAGATTGGTGAATGAACAACTTCTACAATATCTCCCAACCATTTTTCATAATAAGAAATGCCTTTTTTACTTGTATATAATCTGCATTTCCATGTAGCATTTAAATTACATAATGATAATAAAATAGATAAAAGAGAGAGATAATTAGGTCTATTATCTATTAATACAACTACATTTGAACTTTCAGATTCCTTTAATTGCATTTTTTTATTTAAATCAATGATCTTATCCATGTGTTTTATAGCATATATCATAGCAAAATTTAAATAAATTAATATACCATTACGTGGATTATTATTTCTTACAGGACAAGTATTTTTGATATGTATATTCCATAGTGACTCTACTAATTCAGATTCTAGTAAATAGCCCATCTTAATAGATCCTCTTTTTAAAAACTCTTTTTGCAATTTACCATCATCAGATAATATCAATTTATTAATGATTGATATAGCTTCATCTATTTTTGGAACTAATACTCCATTTATCATATGTTTAATATATCCATTTTTTCCTATTTTAACCAATATGCTACCATTCATCATATATTTCAAATATTGACTTATATCTTCATTTTTACCTATTATTATAAAGTCATTATACTGTGTTTCATCACTATTAATATCTATATTTTCTGATCCTGTGATGTCTTTAACTTTTTCATACATTTTGTCATATAAATCTTTATCTTTTACTAAAATTCTAGTACTATATGTAGTATTACTATCATATTTAAGATCATTTAGATTAGTAAGTTTATTATAGCAATCATATATAATATAGTGTTCCAATGGATATTTAGACTCATTTTCAGGAATTAATTCTAGTGAATTAATAATATATTTATCATAATACGAATGATATGAATATTCTATACTCTGAATTCTAGATTTATCTAGAGGTGTACGTAAATAGTACATAGCCTTTTCTCTATTTACTGAAAGAGATTTACAAGCTGGATATAATGAATTATCGATTGTAATATGATATTCACATAAACTTGGTAACATATTATATAATTCTAATGGTACATCTGGAAATGTAAATAAATCATCATGCCATGAACATTTATAATTCAATAATACAATATGATTATTTGTACTATTTTCATAAGCTGAAACAATCGTCTTTACAGTATCATCTGATACTGATTTATCAACTACATATACCGAAACATTATTAATTAATTTCAAAGAAAAGTGATAATCTTTATATAAAATATATTGTACTTTTTCATAATCTGAAAGATATTGTTCATCTAGTTCACTAAAAATTATCGGATTATCATAGTCATCAAATGTACTATCAGAAATTGCATTATAATTTTTATACACTGTACATTTTTTCTGATTTTTCATTAGTTTAATAACAGTTGAAATTAAATTTATATTAACATCTTCAATATCATCATAAGCATCTAGTCTTGATAAAAATCTATAACGCAATTTTGATCTTATAAAAGAATTTATAAACTGATGTGATCTAAGATTTGATACAAATCCCTCGAACTTTTTAAAAATTAGATCTAAATTTATGTTTTTTGTAATCCCTAAACGAATATGCATAAAAGAATTTAAAATTTGTTCAAGTACTGTTTTATCAATATTAATATTAGACGTCCATGAATAATTATATAATTTAATATAATCCATAAAATCTTTTTTGGTCGGATATGTATTGTATATCGTTTTCCATACAAATGAATATGCAATACTTAATTTTAAAAAATTATGATCACATATAGCTGCTACATTTAAATCTTTCTGATTTGCGATAAAATTATCAATAAATGACTGAGTAGGATAATAATCAAATATATTAGCAAATATGTCAAAAATTATTTTATTAACCATTTAAATAATTATAAATTAATTGATTTAACTTTATATCTCTATCTTGGTTTTATATCTATCTTGTTTATATCTCTATATCTTGAGATACACATAATAAATTATTAACTATAAATGTCTCATGACTATTTGCTAATATAATATCCCATACTCTATCTCTAATAGAAAATTTCTCTAAATAATATTTTATATGTTTGTTATCATCATTTTCAGAATAAACTATATTAATCCAACTACACAACATATTGATATATTCCATTGAATATGGCTTGTCCAATTTATCAGTATATTTCAAGGCAAACGATATACCATGCTTAATCCCTTTTATATAATCCTTCCTAGTTGGATTTAATATATCATCATCGAGAGTTTTATTTGCTACAATATTTAAAATAGTAGAAGGTATACTTTGTTTGTCTATCTTATATTTAATTAAACATTTACCCTCCATAATCTCTATATCTCTAATACAAATAATAGAAGATAAACATCTATTTAAATGTTTAACTGCTGTTAATTGTGTATCAGTTTTAACTAGTAACATCATATTTTTTTCAGATATCATTCCAGCTAATACTAACAAACCTAAAACAAACCCATATTCATATGTAAAAGATACTTCATTATTTATAGTTAATCCTGTCCATTGGATAATATTTCCAGAAGGAATGATTATTTTATCATCATCATTTGTAATTATTTTTTGATCCTCAGAAACAATTATTGGTTCATGCCATGCTTCTGTATGAATATTTATTATTTGTTTTCTACCTGCAAAACGTACTTCTTTTACTTTTATAGGTTTACCTTCTTTATTAATCAAATAATCTGCTGGTGTTATATGATGAATTGTACGGTATTGTCCTGATGCTAATAATAACTTGCAATCTCCTGTTAAACTGTTTTTAATTTGTAATCTTCGTTTCAACATTTTTGTAATTAAACTCTATTTGATGATAAGATGAGTTTTTCTTTCCTTGTTTAAATCCGTGATTTAAACTTTTTTGGTGGAGTTATAGAATTAATAAGATTTTTATCTGTTGTATAAATAAAATGGGAGCATCAACAAGTACACCAGTACAAACTGATAATGCTGGAAATGTCAACGCAGATAAATTTACAATGGAGATTGTATTAGATCAAGGAGTTAAAAAACAAATTGATAAATTGAGTGAATATGTGTCTATGTTCAATTCAAATGATGTGAAACCACTTTTACAAGTTATTGATGATTATAAAATGAATCTTGAAACTTCAACAGGTAAAAAATATGAACTAAATAATGTTAAAACATTCGTAGGTAAATTCCATCAAGAATTATTAGATAAAATTGCCAAAGATTTTCCTACAATGAGTGAATCTGAAAAACAAATTAAACTAAGCGAAAAACTTAAAGATAAATCATTACCAGACTATCTTAAAAATATTTATGATAACAAACTCAGTGAATTACGCGGCGAAGTCATGAAATCACCAATTGTTGTAAAAGATGCTAAAATGACCCAGAGTATTGATCGTATTTTTACAGATATTACTGGATTAAAATCAAAATATAAATATTTTGAATATAAATATATTCAACTCAATCTATTCCTTATTGTATTTATTCAACATACATATAACACTATGGACAAATTTATTAACACTGTATTAGCATATACTGTAACTAGAGATACTTCGCGATCTGATGCTCTAAGAGAATTGATTAATCTACTTTTAGAAATTATGAAACAAGCAGAACTTAATATCGATCAGAAAGATTTTGAATCTATTGAACAACTCATGTCTGTTGTTGAAGGCTCTATTAAACAAAAACAAGTTGCCCTTGGTGAAGCCGTTGAAAAAGCACGTGTTGAAGCTCTAGATGAAATGCTTAAACTAGTTATGACTCATCATGATATGTTTAGTGACAAGGTTGCTCAAGATTTTGCTGCACCTCCATCTGACGAATTCTATCAAAATTTTTCAGTAAGACAGAGTCAAGGAAACAGTCAAGGAAACGCTAAACTACCACAATCATCAAGAACTAAACTTTCAACGACACCAACAGTACTCCCACCTGACAATAAAGGTAATAGTCAATTCGGAGGTTTTGTAAGAGATCATTCTGTATTTCCACAAGCATTTTACAAACTATAAACTTTTCTATTAAAATATAAAATATTCTCTTAAATCAAATTTAAATGTATTAGTGTATTTCTGTTTAGTGTATTAGTGTGTTTCTAGTGTATAAAAATATACATATCCACGTTTTATGTATTGGTATACACTTGATTCATCTAGTTTAGATACAGATAAATCATCGATATGATACCATGTTTTGTCTGGATGTTTGCAAATTGCTGTATAATGACCTCCATGAAAAGATCCATGGTGAATTGCTATACTTGTTAATTTATATACACACCGTTGTTTTGTAAGTGTATAATCACTAATATCTATTTTATCAGGAATATCAATCATCTTTTCATTTTTTTGTAAATTTTTAGTGAATCTTTTTAAAGATAAAATTAAAATTTTTGGATTTCTCCATAATTTTGTCGTCTTTTTACTTTTACATATACACTTACATTCATCGCATTTCCATTTAGTAGTATTTTCGTCATCGTTTAATAATTCTTCTTTCATATATTCATTTATACAATCTGTTAAATTATTTGTTCTATCATTAATAGGTAACATCATCGTCATATAAATTTCATAGTTATGAGTTATTTTATAACAATTACCACATACTATTTGCATAATAGATTGACCATATAATAGATCAACTATTTCACTGTATTCTTTACCTACACCAGTTAACCATGCTGAATCCATCTTGAATCTTTGAATATCATAGAGTACTGTTGTTGAATAATTATTTCTCTCTATTAAATCTTGTTTTGTCATTTTAACATCATAACAAATATCTGTATTCAATTTTGCAATGAAGATTGACAAGAATTCATTTATATCATTCTGTTGATGAATTTCTAAGAAATCAATATTCTGTCTTACTGAATTTAAGAATTTTCGAGGAATTAAACTATTCTTGTTTATCCATAAATCAATATATAAATCTCTTAGCTCATTTATTAATGTATTATCATTTATCACTTTTCCATGTGATTCAGCTTCTTTTTTATATTTAGCAGATAGTACAAATTTTAAAAACTCTGTACAATAACCCATACATTGAATAGCTGTATTTAAATAACATGTTGCACCTAAATTAGCTAATCCAGTTTTACCCTTGTCAGTAAAAAAAATATCATCCATATTATTTGATATTATAAATACGATTTTCTTTATATTTATATAAACCACTCAATATAATCATTTTCAATATAATCATACGTATGTGGATTTG
>JACCED010735558.1_pt1 | contig 17449 bp, 14 predicted proteins | sample 7455021 | NCBI WGS metagenome assembly JACCED01 (sample SAMN15323456, study PRJNA562643) | freshwater metagenome | isolation source: river surface water | place: USA:Blue River Watershed | collected 2017-08-19 | reverse complement strand
GTTTCTAGATTCACTGTAGATGCAAAAGGTAGAGTTACATCTGCATCTAATACGGCCATTGCAATTGCTGCTGGTGCAGTTTCTGGTTTGGCAACTGTTGCAACATCTGGAGCATATGGAGATTTGAGTGGAGGACCAACAATACCAACAAATACTAATCAGTTAACAAATGGTTCAGGTTATATAACTGCTGCAAGTGTACCAACCAATACCAATCAATTGACAAATGGTGCTGGTTTCATAACTGCTGCAAGTTTGCCAACGGCCGTTTCACAATTAACACCTGTTACTGTTGATGTACAAACATTTAATAGTACAGGCACTTGGACAAAACCAACCGGTGGACAAACAATGGCTTACATTAGAGTTTGGGGTGGCGGTGGTGGTGGACATAACTACATTTGGGCTGGAGGCGGAGGTGGGTACAATGAAGCAATTGTTCCATTATCATACTTAGCGGCAACTGCAACAGCAACAGTTGGTGCAGGAGGAGCTGGCGCAAACCCAAATGGTGTTGACGGAGGTTCATCTTCATTTCCATTAGCAACTCCACTTAATGCAAGAAGTACAATTATGGCTTCTGGTGGCACCGGCGCCAAATATGCTGGTGATAACGCTGATTCAGGAGGCGGAGGAAATCCTCAAGGATTGGTTAAGTCAACTCATTTTAGTGGCGGAAGTGGCGGTCCTAGTGCAGGCAGTAATGAAGCAGTTTATGGTGGAGGTGGAGGACAGTGTACCTCTTCCCAAAGCCCAGGAACAGGCATATCTATATTTGGCGGCAACGGCGGCACTGTCCCAGGAGGTGCAGGAACAGTGCCTGGCGGCGGCGGAGCTTTTGGTAATGGCAATGGCGCTAGTGGAAGAATTATTGTTACTTGTTTCTAAGGAAAAAAATGGCAGCTAAATCTTATGCATTATATAATACAACAACAGGACTCATTGAAAATAATGTTTATTGGGACCAAGAATTAAATCCAAATGTAACTTGGCCAGATGGTTGTGCAGTTGTTTTATTTCCGGATGTTGATGAATCAAACATTGCTCCTACAATTGGTTGGTCATACATCAATGGTCAATTTATTGAACCAACTAGATAATATTAGATAAAAAATAAATTTCACTTTTTTACTTTCCGGCTCCAGAAATTTCTCCGACAGGACCAAGAATCCGGAAAGCGAATTTACTTTCAGTATAAATACCTCCAAAAGGGGTTAAATAATGCCAGCTGGTTACCAAGAATTATTTTTAGAACAAGGTTCAAACTTTAGTACATCCATATCTTTGGATCAAGCCGATGGTTCACCTTTCGTTTTAACTGGTAGTCAAGTAAAAGCTGCCATGAAAAAATCATATTATTCTAGTAGCACAACCGCAAATTTTGTGGTAGAAGTTAATGATCCAACCGAAGGTGTCATAATATTATCATTGCCATATGCAAATACAGCAAACATTTCTGCTGGTCGTTATGTATATGATGTGCTCATCAAAGATTCTTCAAACACAGTTATACGGGTTTTAGAGGGAGTTGTGAACGTCTTACCTCAAGTTACAGTATTTTAAAGGAATAATATGCCAACGGTAACCGTTAGACAACCAGCAACCGTAAAAGTTAGAGTTGAGGGCCAGAAAACCAAAGTACAGACATTATCCTATGGTACCAAAACACTTAGGAGTCTTACTGACCTTTCTTTGGAAGGCGCAAACACTGGTGATGTAATTGTCTATAATTCCACAACCAAAACATTTTCTGTCAAAGGTCTTGGTACCGATACTCCTGTACATGGCAATCTAATACCAACAGCGTCTAGACAATTTGACCTTGGTAGTAGAACAAATAAATTCCGAAGTCTTTATCTAAGTGGTAACACAATTGACTTGGATGGTACAGTCATTAAGGCTGATGAAGTTTCTGGTGCAATATCATTTGCTTCAAGACCAACTGAGGTGAATCCAAATCCAATTGCAATCGTTGTGTCACCAGTTGGTGGATTTGTACCAGTTCAAACAACAGCCGGCGAACTTGATCCAGCAATTGTTCAAGCAGCAGTAGCAAACTCTGTAACTTATTTGGCTTTCCAGGGTGCTGATGCGGGGTTCTTCTAAATGGCAAATACGACAATACAGATACTCCGTTCATATGCAAACTCGGCACCTTCATCATTAGCAGACGGAGAACTAGCTTATTCATTTGTTTCCAACACACTTTTTATTGGAAATACCACTAACCATGTCATACCGATTGGTGGTTTAGGTTATATTGAACAAGTTCCAGGACCGGCATCTGATCCATCTTTTGACGGTGGTGAATTTTAATAAATAGAACATAGGATTCGAATCCATTTAACAACAAGGATAATAATAATGGCCAATACAGCACTAAGAATTAAACGCTCCCTGACCACAGGCGTACCAGGTAGCCTGCAATCAGGTGAATTAGCATATTCATATCAATCAAATACCATGTTTATTGGTTCACCTGCTGGTACGGGTGTTATCAATATTGGTGGTTTGTATTACACAAGCACAATTGATTCTGCATCTAGTGCAAACGGCAGCAACACACTTGTTAAGCGTGACCCAAGCGGCAATATTTCCGTTGGTTACCTTACTGCCGCAGGTATTGATGTTGCTAATATTACTGGTAATGCAAACTCTGCAACGCAATTTCAGACAGACAGATATATTAATGTTTCTGGTGGTGACATTACTGCTTCTGCACAGTTGTTCAATGGTACTGCAAATGCAACATTAAGTGCAGCTTTGAATTCAATTGGTGGTCTTACTGCTGGTACATATGGTGGTTCAACAGTTATACCTATCATTCAAGTAGCGGCAAACGGCCGTGTTATGACGATTGCCAACTCGGCAACCATTTCCACATCATTGGATATTGCAGGCGACACTGGTACAGACACTGTTAATTTAGCTACCGACACATTTACAATTACTGGTGGTGCAGGTCTTACATCAACTGTAACAAACAATCAAGTTAGTATTGGTGTTGATAACACAGTTATTCGTGCAAATACACCAAGTTTGATACAAACAATTGATGGCGACCTTATCATTAGTGGTAACGTTTCTATTCTAGGTAACTCTACAACATACAATGTTGAAACACTTACTGTTGAAGACTCATTAATCGGGCTTGGTAAAAACAATGCATCCGATGCAGTCGATATTGGTTTCTACGGCCATTACAACAATGGTTCAGACCGCCATGCAGGTTTGATTCGTCATGCTGGTGATGGTTACTTCTATTTGTTTGACAATTATGACACAGAGCCAACAGGCAACGTAATCAACGTTTCATCTGGAAGTTTCCGTCAAGCAAACTTGAAATCTAATTTGGTTTCACAATGGGCAAACGCAGAAGTATTGCAAGTTGGTACATTGAATGTTGCTGGTGCAACAACACTTAAATCACTGACATTAACAGATGACTTAACAGTACCTAACGGTGGTACCGGTGCAAGTACATTCACCGCTGGTGCAATCCTTGTTGGTGATGGTACAAATTCACTAAAGACATTAGCAAATAGTACATTCAACAAAACTGGTTCAGAAGGTGGTAACAAGACAATCACCTCTATCACTGTTGATTCTTACGGTCGTTTAACTGATTTAACTTTCGATTTTATTGGAAGCTTAGCAGTAAACCAAGGTGGTACAGGCAAGACAAGTTTTGCATCAGGCAAGGTTGTTATTGGTAACGGAACAGGTGCATTAGTAGAACTTGCAAATGCCACTTATACATTAACAGGTACATTAGGTGCTGCAAAAACAATTACATCATTGACTGTAGATGATTATGGTCGTGTAACTGCCGCAACAGCAGCAGATATTTCTGGTCTAACAGTAACACAAGGTGGTACTGGTGCAAGTACATTCACTAGCGGTTTGATGTTGATTGGTAATGGTTCTGGTGCAATTCAGTCCATTGCTAATGCTGGTTACTCATTGACTGGTACATTAGGTGCTGCTAAGACAATCACATCGTTGACTGTTGACGACTACGGCCGTGTAACAGCAGCGACAGCATCAGACATTACTGGTTTGACTGTTGCACAAGGTGGTACAGGCGCTTCTACATTTACTTCAAAAGGTATTGTATACGGCGATGGCACAAATGCATTGGCAGTTACTGCTGCGGCCGGTACATCCGATCAAACATGGTCTAATCAAATTCTTACAGTCACAGATGCCGGTGTACCAGTGTGGTCATCAGCAATAGATGGAGGACAATTCTAAGCTGACTATATAATGTAATAGATTTTTTTATGATAGGAGTTTGAAATGGCAAATGAGAAATATTTAAATTATTATATTGAGACAATGACAAGCACACTAACAGAATGTGTGGTTCGAAATATCTCGATGCAAGCAAATGCGAAAATAACTGATGAAGTTGTGAACGAACAAGCTGAGAAGATTGATGCGTTAGTAAATAACAACAATAAATTACAAGAAATTATTGAAGAATTAAAAAGAAATAACGCATCAATCGAAAGCAATGCTGTTCTGGATCTGAAAAATAAATTATCAGAAAGTGAAAAACTTGCAGCAAAATTGAATAATGAAATGGATGAATTGACCAGTAAGTTTCGTGATTATGATAGTGTTAAGAATCAAGCCACACATGTGGAAACTTTTAAAGGTGAATTGATTAGAGCAAGAGAGGAAACCAATAGAGTTCGTTCAGAACTTGAAGGTAAAATCAATTCACTTGCAGCAGAAAATACTGGAAAGATTACTGCACTGAATGAACAAAATGATAAAACAGTTAAAGAGTTGATTCAAAAACACGAAACTGAAAAGAGTGAATACAACAATAGAATAGATGAATTACTTGCTAAGATTGAATACTTACAACTACCTCCTGCCAAAAGAAAAAAAATTGATGAGCTAAATAAAGAAGTGGTACCAACAACAACTTTACCCGGTTTAGTCGGTACTGATGGCCCAATCAAGGATGGCGGAACGTTCTAAGTAAATGTCAAATACAGCAATACGATTAAAAAAATCAGGCGTCACAGGAAACACACCAACCGGCCTGGCCAATGGTGAGTTGGCGCTTAACTTTGCCGATGGTAAGCTGTATTACAAAAACAGTTTGGGTGGAACATCATACATTTCCAACCAATTCTCGTTCGACACAATCAATGCTAATAGTTCTTTAATATTAGCCACAAGTGTATCCGATACTCTATCGTTTGCTGCCGGTAATAATGTCACTATCACCAGTAACACATCTACAAAAACAATCACAATCAATGCTTCAGTATCTGGTGGCAGTGATCCTGGTCCAGCATTCAGCCAGGCAAATGCGGCCTTTGCTCAAGCCAATGCAGCTTTTGTAGCAGCAAATACCGGCGGCGGAGGAACATCTTCACCCGTAGCAATTTATTCCGATAGATTTATTGCAAACGGTGCAACAACAACATTCAATTTAAGTGTGGTGCCAGCAAGTGAAAATTATATAATTGCTGTTGTTGACGGTATTACACAATTAAAAGACACATATACTGTTTCTGGAAATATAGTAACATTCGACACAACTTTTGAAAATGGTGCAAATGTTGAAGTTACAACTATCACAGGCGGTGGTGCATTAGACCCGTATGCATCAAATACAGCTAATGCGGCTTTTGTTCAAGCCAATTCATCATTTGATGCAGCAAATTCTGCCAGTCTATATGCTAATGCAGCATTCGTTGCAGCAAATTCTGGTTCAAGTTCTAGCTTTGCATTTAACCAAGCCAATGCGGCATTTGATGCATCCAATTCGGTATCATCTTATGCTAATAGTTCTTTTGGTGTGGCCAACTCTGCAAGTTTATATGCAAATGGTGCTTTTGTGGCGGCCAATACGGCTGATGGCAAGGCAACCAGTGCTGGTCTATATGCCAATGGTGCTTTCTTACAATCTAATTCTGCCTTTGGCACTGCAAATTCATCATCCAACTACGCAAATTCTGCATTTGCAACAGCCAATACTGCCGATGGTAAAGCAACAAGTGCAGGACTGTATGCTAATGGTGCTTTTGCAGCAGCAAACCTAAAATTCAATTCTTCAGGTGGTACAATTTCTGGTGATGTTAATGTCACAGGAAATTTAACTGTACAAGGTAATACCTTTAGTGTAAATTCTACACAACTGGTTGCAAATGATACCTTATTCATAATGGGTATTGGTAATTATACTTCCGACATTTTAGATATTGGTTTTTCTGCACATTATAATAATGGTGTCAATGCACACACAGGTTTGATTCGAGATGCAGGCAGTAAAGAGTGGCAGTTGTTTGAAGAATATGATCCTGATATCAGTTCAAATAATAACATTGATATAAATCACGCATCATTTAAAATTGCAACACTAAATGCAAATGTTAAATCCACAACCATAACAATTAAAGGTATAGATTTATTACCTCATGTTAATCTTGCTTATGGAACAGCAAACTCTGCCAGTGTTTATGCAAACGGTGCTTTTTTACAATCCAATTCTGCTTTTGGTGCATCTAACTCAGTAAGTTCATATGCCAACTCTGCATTTGCAACAGCCAATACGGCTGATGGTAAAGCAACCAGTGCTGGTTTATATGCAAACGGCGCTTTTGGTTCATCCAATTCTGCAAGTTCATATGCAAATGGATCGTTCACACAAGCCAATGCGGCCTTTGGTGTAGCGAATTCTGCAAGTCTGTATGCCAACGGTGCATTTAGTGCAGTTAATTCAGCCAGTTCTTATGCTAACAGTGCTTTCACTAAAGCCAATAATGCTTTCAACAAAGCAAACAACGCACTTGCAAATACAAGTGGTACCACATTTGATGGTGATTTGTTAATTGGTAGTAGTGGTAAATTAACAGTGTTAGCGGTTGGTGGTGATGAAGGTGGTGAAATTCTTTTAGGTAAAGCTGTTACCAATACCACTTTAAATGGTACTGGTGTAACAATTGATGTATGGCAAAACAGATTAAGATTCTTTGAACAAGGCGGTAGTGCTCGGGGTGCTTATATTGATTTGACTGCTGCAAGTGCTGGTGTTGGTAGTGATTTGTTATCTGGCGGCGGTGGTACTACAGATACTACTGCTCGTGCTTCTGCGGCAGCAGCATTTGATACAGCTAACTCAGCAAGTCTATATGCAAATGGTGCTTTTACAGCAGCCAATACCGCTAATGGTAAATCAACCAGTGCTGGTCTGTATGCAAATGGTGCGTTCATTCAAGCAAATGCAGTCTTCAACCAATCAAATAATTTTGTTTGGCCACAGGCAAATGCGGCTTTCAATGCATCCAACTCAGTAAGTTCATATGCAAATTCTGCATTTGCTGCAGCCAATACTGCCGATGGTAAAGCAACAAGTGCTGGTCTATATGCTAATGGTGCCTTTGGTTCATCCAATTCGGCAAGTTCATATGCCAACGCTGCATTTGCACAAGCCAACGCAGCTTTTGCTCAGGCAAACACTGGTGGCGGTGGCGGCACAACGGATACATATGCTAGAGACACCGCAAATGCAGCATTCATTCAGGCCAATTCAGCCTTCGCACAAGCAAATACAGGTGGCACATCATTATCAAAGGCAATTGCAATGTCAATTGTTTTCGGATTCTAAGGATTTAAAATGGCGAACCCAAACATAGCAGCACTAACAACAATTAATGGAAATACACAAGTACAGTCAGTGACAACGGCAGCAACCGCAATTGTAACCAACTCGGCAGCCAGTGGTAAAATTGTAAAAATTAATTCTTTGTTTATTTCAAATATTGACGCATCAAATGCTGCTGATATTACGGTAGATTTGTATAGAAGTTCTGTTGCTTATAAATTGGTTAGTACAGTTTCCGTTTTACCCGATACATCATTTACGGCTATTGATAAAACACTTTCATTATATTTGTTGGAAGGTGATGAATTGCGTTTGACAGCAAGTGTTAATAGTAGATTGCAAGCAGTTTGTTCATTTGAGGAAATTTCTTAATGTTGAATTCAGGTTCAAGAGGTAAAAGAGCCAAAGACGGTACAGGAATTTTAGGTGTTGCTGAACACTTTAATCAACAAACTTACCTGATACCTACAGTTACTGGTTTCCAAGTAACCGATATATCCTACAATCCTTTGGACGACACCGCAGCAAATACTGCGGGTAGTCAGACAATCGTAATTAATGGTTCTGGTTTTGCACCTGGTGCGACCGTGATGATTGGAACAACGGTCATAGGTTCTGTTACTTGGTTAGATTCAAATCGTTTAACATTTACTTCACCAGCATTAAGTTCTGGTGTATATACCATTTATGTTACCAATGCAAATGGCGGCACAGGTATTCTTGTACAAGGTTTAACATATTCTGGTACACCAACTTTCACGGTACCAGCTGGTAGTGTTGGTTCATTCTATGAAACAACTGCAATTAGTACATCTGTTGCGGCCACAGGCGATTCACCAATCAATTATTCGATAGTTTCGGGTTCACTTCCCTCTGGTGCCACATTAAACAGCACTACTGGTGCAATTACAGGTACCGCACCTGTCGATGGTTCGAGCACAACATATACATTTCAAGTTAAAGCCGGCGATGCAGATTTTCAAGAATCATATGCAACATTTACATTGACAATTAATACTGATGTTGTAACATTCTCATCACCAGCAAACAATACAACATATACAGTAATACAAAATTCACCAATATCAAATGTGACAATTGCCGGCGTTTCTGCGGCCGGCTATGGTCTTTTGTATACCACCAGTGGATTGCCAACTGGCCTATCAATGAATACCTCTACAGGTATAATTTCTGGTACACCAACAGTTGCACCGGCAACCAATGTGGCAATTATTACTGCAACAGCAAATACAACAAATAGAATTGGAACATTGTATTTAAACTGGACAGTAAATCTTCCTGGCGATGCGTTTTGGAAATATGCTTCATTACTTTTAAGTGCAGATACAACAACCGGAAATACTTACACCACAGATTCAAGCACATATCTTAATGACATTTTAGTTGTTGGTGATTCAAGACCAAGAAAATTTAATCCTTTTTTAGAAGGTTACTATAGTAATTTCTTTGATGGTTCTGGAGATTATTTAACTGCGCCAGCAAACACCGCATTTGCATTTGGTACTGGTGATTTTACTATAGAATTTTGGACTTATCCAACAGTCAATGCAAGACAAGATTGGATTGACTTGAATGATGCTACTAACAGATTGTTATTATATTATAATGGCACTAACATAGTATATTATATTACACCAACTATTGCTAATGCAATTGTTGGTGCCGCACCAATTTTTAATTCGTGGAACCACATTGCATTGGTGCGTTCATCCGGTGTTAGCACATTATATTTGAATGGACTAAGAACTGGACCAACATACAGTGATACAAAAAATTATGGTGCATATCCACTCTACATAGGTAAAGATGGTGCAGGATCAACTGTCATAACTGGTTACATAAGCAACCTTCGTATGGTAAAAGGTACAGCCCTTTACACAGCAAATACAACACCACCAACTTCACCACTAACATATGTGGCCAACACATCTTTTTTAACATGTCAATCTAATAAACTAATTGACAATTCAAATAATAATATCACAATCACAAAGAACGGTGATGTAACAGTTACCCCATTTGTTCCATTTAACGGTACACCAACAACAATCACTGTGCCTGCCGCAAATAATTACAGTATGTATTTTGATGGTACTGGTGATTATTTAAGCTCGAGTGGATCAACCGCATTTACCATGGGTACCGGAGCATTCACTGTAGAATACTGGGTTTATCAAACAGTTAATACCGGATCATATACACAACATGCTGGATCAAGTATTACTTCAAATGGATTTGGATATGGTGCTTCTGGCGTAACACCATACATGACTACATCCGTACAAGGTTACATTTCATCTACTGCATATTCACTAAACACATGGAACCATATTGCATGGACTAGAGATGACTCGGGATTTGTTAGATGTTATTTGAATGGTGTGTTGACATATGGTCCAACAAGTATTACAACTAATATTACCGAAACAAATTTTGGTATTGGATCAACAGTTTCTGCAACTTTTCCATTTACTGGTTATCTTTCCAATATTCGTGTACTTAAAGGCACCGCATTATATACAGGATCCTCATTAACTGTACCAACAGCACCATTAACAACAATTGCAAACACCAGTTTATTAATATGTCAAGCAAACACAGTAATTGATAACTCAAACAATGCAGTTGCAATAACAGTTAACGGTGATGCAAGACCAGCAAGAAACGGACCTTTTGCAAACACAACAACAGTTACTTTAATTGGTAACGAAGGTTCAGTATACTTCGATGGTAATGGTGATTACTTGACTGTTAATACTACTCCCGCAGTTGATTTGGCAACAGGTGCACCTAACTGGACAGTTGAATTGTGGTTTTATGCCTCATCTTTTGCTAGTGCACCATGCCTTATACAAAAAGACGGAAATAGTGGCACTGTACAACCGCAATACAATATAAGCCTTGGAACAACTGGCACAATAAATGGTACACTAAGTCCAGCAACCAGTTCAACAGGCAATCAAAACTTTATTTCAACAGCAGTAGCATCACTTAATACATGGAACCATGTTGCTATGGTTCGCAATGGAAACAATTTATCAATCTATTTGAATGGTGCTTTAGTTGTTGGTCCTACCGCAATTACCGTTACAATGGGCAATAATACAAGGCCATTGACAATTGGAGCAAACAATCCTGGAGCAAACTATCTTACTGGTTACATTTCTAATGTTCGTATAACAAAAGGCACCGCATTATACACATCTGCTTTTGTTCCTTCCTGGGCACCATTGACACCTGTGGCCAATACATCACTAATGGCATTAAAAACAAAAACAGCTTCAAATACAAGAGTGATTGTTGATGAAAGTAATTATGCAAACAACATAATTACAACAATTGGAAATGCAACATTGTCATCGTTTAGTCCATTTGGTAGTACATGGAGTGCATATTTTGATGGTACGGGCGATTATTTATCATTGGCTAGTAGTGCATCCTTTAATATGGGAACAACCAATTTTACAGTAGAAGGTTGGTATTATTTTACCGCATTGCCAGGCGCCGGCACTAACGACAATTTGTATAATTTTGGCACTTATAATCCATACTTGTATCTTTGGGGTGATGGAACTATTATATTACGCTCAGCGCAAACATCAGGAGATATCATCAATGTGTCTCATGGATTCTCATTGAATCAGTGGTATCACCTCGCATTAGTAAAAACAGGAACTAGTTTTGTTTTGTATAAAAATGGTGTTGTATTGGGTAGTGGAACAAGTTCTTCTATTGTTAGTGAAAATAAAACATTAGAAATTGGAGGTCAATCGACTTTTGGTTTTACTGGATATTTAAGTAATTTTAGAATTGTTAAAGATATCTCAGTCTATACAGGAAATTTTACTGTGCCATCGGCACCATTACTTGTTACAGGATCAGCAGGTGTAAATACCGCCGCAATTGCAGCAAATACAGCAAATACAGTACTATTAACTTGTAATTCAAATGAATTTGTTGATTATGCTGCAGCCAATAATTTTATAACAAGAAATGGTGATGCAGCTGTTTCAAAATTCAGCCCATTCAGTTCAGTTACAGTAACACCTGCAAGTTATAGTTATTACTTTGATGGTACTGGGGATTATTTGAGTCTACCTTCATCCAGTGCATTTAGTATACCAACAACAACTACACCGTTTACAATAGAAGCATGGGTATTCCGAACAGCAACAGGTGGTGTTGTATTTTCAGAATCATTTACTGGAAGCGGCACTATTGCCTTAGTCGTATTATTCGATAACGGAACTATCAATACCCCTTCTGGTGATTTATTGACACTAGCATATTATGACGGAAGCTCATGGGTTAAACAGGCAGCTTCTTCATCATCGGTTGCGTTAAATAGTTGGGTACATATAGCATGTGTGTTTACGGGATCCACCACCAAAATATTTGTTAATGGTGCTGATGTAACAGCAGCAGGCGCACTAACTACATGGGCAAATACCGGTATATCAGGAGATGCATGGTATGTTGGACGCAGATGGGACACAAGTAGTCCAGGTATATATTTTCCAGGTTATATTTCCAATCTACGCTTTGTTGTTGGTACAGCAGTCTACACATCTGCATTTACGCCGCCAACAACTCCATTGACAGCAATTGCCAATACAACTTTATTGACATGCCAATCACCAACATTTATTGATAATAGTAGTAACAATTCTACATTTACAGTTTCGGGTGATGTAAAACCTGTAATAGTAAATCCATTTACTGATACTGTTGATTCGGCTGCATCAAGTTATTCTGCAAACACTTTTGGTAGCAGTGTGTATTTTGATGGTGCAACAGATTACTTCACCGTTTCTGGTGCAACAGGTGCGGCTGCTTTCGGTACAGCCAATTTTACCATAGAAATGTGGTTGTATACTACATCATTTTCTGGAACACCAATGATATGTTCTGTGGCCACAAGTTGGTCTTTGCGTATCACAACAGCAGGTTTAATTCAATGGCAAATTGGTGGTTTAAATGCTTTAAACACTACAACGCCATTAATTCTTAATGCTTGGAATCATGTTGCTGTTGTAAGAACTGGTACAGGTACTAACCAATTTACAATTTATATAAATGGTGCTCCTTCTGTTATTGACACAAGATCAGATAATTTAACTTCAACTAACAACTTGTTTATTGGAGCACTAGATAATGGTGGTGGTACATATTTCACAGGTTACATGTCTAATTTTAGAATTCTAAAAGGTCACGCTTTGTATACGGGAGCATTTGTACCTTCAAATCAACCATTGCCTCCAACATCAAACACATCACTATTAATTGCAAGTACATCTGGACCATCAGTAACAGATGCATTGAGAATAAGTGGTATAGAAACTGCAAATACTGCGAGACAGGTGGCCAACAATTCACCATACTTTGATACATATAGTACATACTTTGATGGTAGTGGTGACTATTTGACATTTGGTGCAAACCAAGCAAACTTAGGTCTTGGTACAGGTGATTTCACATTTGAATTCTGGTTCAATACACCAACAGTACCTTCAACCGAAATTGATATTTTTGAGTCGCAAACAACAGGATCATTTAGAATATTGAAGCGTGGATCGAGTGCTGGTTTAAGTTATGATTGGTATGGCGGCACGGCTTATTTGATTGTAGCTGATGCAAGTATCACTACAAACACATGGCACCATGTTGCAGTTTCTAGAACTTCAGGAACAGTAAGTGCATATTATGATGGCACCAGAGTTATCAATCAATCAGATACAACCAGTGGTGTAACACCAACCGCAAACTATGGTGTTGGTGGTCGTGCATCTGGTGCAAACTATTTCACTGGATATATTTCAAATATGAGATTGGTAAAAGGTACTGGTTTATATTCTGGTACAACAATTACAGTTCCTACAGGTCCTTTGACAGCAGTATCAAATACACAATTGTTAATTTCCAATACAAATAAATTTGTTGACGGTTCAAACAACGCATTTACTATTACAAGAAATGGTGATGTAAAAATATCTGCATTCCAGCCTTTTGTTGCCAACAATACCTCACGATTCACTTCTGTGTTTTTCCCGGCCAAAACAGACAATCTTTCCGTGAGACCACAACCAAGTTTAATTACATTTGGTGGAGATTTTACAGTTGAATGCTGGGTTCATCCGACAAATTCAACAATAACAACTTGGGGTATATGGGATTCTAGACAAACTGCCGGCAGTGCAGCCGGAATGGTTTTCACATTATCTCCATTAGCATCTCCTGTTTCGGGTTCTTATAGGATGCAATATTATAATGGTACAGCTTATTATGGAACAACAACAATTTTACACAATCAATGGACACATGTTGCTTGGGTTCGTAGTGGTTCTACAATGACTTTCTATGTTAACGGTGTTGCGGGTGGAACAGCAACAATTTCTGGCACACAAACTGGTGCAGCAACAACTAATCCCATATACATTGGTACAAAAGACCTTAGTACAGCTGCTTACGGTTCCACTGGTTACATTGCAGATTTAAGAATCACAAACGGATATGCAAGAACCATAACTGTACCGACAGCTCCATACGAAGTGAAATAAATATTATGAAAAGGTTTTAAAGATGCCAACAAAAGTACCACCATCAAGATTAGATTCAACCAAAGATTTTTCTTCTTTGGTTCCTTCTGCATTTGCACAAGCCAACGCAGCTTTCGCTCAGGCAAACACGGGCGGTGGTTCTTCAACAGATTCATACGCCAGAAGTACAGCAAATGCGGCTTTCATACAAGCCAATGCAGCATTCAGCACAGCAAACTCAGCCTTAACTGGCTCAAGTTCTTCCGGATTTAATCCTTTCTTATTATCAGGTATGTAAAAATGGCAACAGTTTATAAAGTTTTAGGGCAATCAAATCCAGCAGCAAATACAGACACAACTCTGTATACTGTACCTGCAGCAAATAGTGCAGTTATTTCAACATTAAATATATGCAATAGAGCGCAATCATCTGACAACTTTTATGTTGCAGTAAGACCAGCTGGCGCAAGTATTGCTGCACAACACTATCTCGCATTCCAAACAGTTATTCCTGGTTATGATTCCATCAGTATGACAATTGGTATGACATTGGGTAATACCGATGTTGTTACAGTAAGAGCAAATACGACAAATATAAGTTTTACTTTATTTGGTTCGGAGATTTATTAATGAGTTTAAGAGCCACCACACTCAATAAAAATACATTAAAAAGATTAAATGCTTCTTTAACACAAAATCCATCTGCAACACCAGATTATCTTGAATATCTTGTCGTTGCTGGAGGCGGCGGTGCGGCCGGTGGATCCAATACTGGTGGCGGTGGTGGTGCTGGAGGATTGAGAACAAATTATCGTTTAAACAATCCTTTTTACATATCAAAAGGTAAAACCTATACGGTGACTGTTGGTGCCGGTGGCGCAGGAACATATAACACCAGCGCAAACAAAGGAAATAATTCCGTATTTGATACAATTACTGCAACTGGAGGCGGCGCAGCATCAAGAGCTGCTGATGGTGGCGCTGGCGGTTCTGGTGCCGGTCAAACAGCATCATCAACTGGTTATGCGCCCGGTTCTGGCAATCAAGGCAATTATTTTCCACCAGAAGGATTTAGTGGCGGTTGCGGAAGAACAGGTACACCATTTCCAGCTGGCGGCGGCGGAGGTGCATCTGGCCAAGGCGGACAAGGATTAGGAAGTCAAAGTGGATCAGGAGCTGACGGCATCGAATGGCCAATTGGTTCTGGAAATTATTATGCTGGCGGTGGCGGTGGTGGCGGCAACAGTCAAGGAGCAGCTGGTGGAAGCGGTGGTCAAGGCGGTGGCGGTGGTGGTGTGGGTGGTTCAACAGGTATTGGTTCACCAGGTACAGCAAATACTGGCGGCGGCGGTGGCGGAGGTGGTAACGGCACAGGTTCACTTGCAACAGGTCCAGCTGGCGGGAATGGCGGCAGTGGTGTTGTTATTTTAAGATACATTGGCGGTTTACCAGAATCAACAACAGGATCACCAACGATGACAGTTGGTGCTGATGGTTATAGATACTATACTTTTACACAATCTGGTACTATAAAATTTTGAAATTGAAAGAAAAATATGGCACATTTTGCACAACTAGATGAAAACAATGTTGTAACAAGAGTTTTAGTAATAGAACAAGATGCAATTGATACTGGATTATTTGGTGAACCAAGTTCTTTTATACAAACAAGTTACAACACCCAAGGTGGTGTACATAGACTTGGTGGAACACCTCTAAGAAAAAATTATGCTAGTATAGGTTATACTTACGATTCAGTGCGTGATGCTTTTATACCACCACAACCATTTAAAAGTTGGTTATTGGATGAAGAAACTTGCCAATGGGATGCACCAACAACCAGACCCACAGACGGAAAAATTTACGATTGGAATGAAGAAACACTTTCTTGGGTGGAATTTGTGCCGCCGGAAGAATAATAAATACCCTATAGGGGGAAAACATGGCCACAATAACAACAAGAACAGCATTCAAAGAATATTGCCTGCGTAGACTAGGATTTCCAGTAATTGAAATCAACGTTGATGACGACCAGGTAGAAGACCGTATTGATGATGCACTTCAATATTGGCAAGATTACCATTTTGATGGCCTACAGAAAGTCTATTACATTAAAAAAATAGACCAAACAGATGTTGACAATAGATACCTAGACATTTCTGAAGCAACAGACTCATCAAACAATTCACTACAGATTGCTGGTATAACCAGAATATTTCCCATTTCCGATTCACTATCTCAGGTTAATATGTTTGATTTGAGATACCAACTTCGTTTGAATGAGTTGTATGACTTCACCTCTGCATCATACATCAATTATACCATGACATTGCAACATCTGCGTATGTTGGAACAATTGTTCTCTGGTGAAGTTCCTATTAGATTTCAAAGACATATGCAAAGATTGTATATCGACTGGTCTTGGGGTCAAAAAGAAGCACCAGTTGGTACCACAGTCATTGCAGAATGTTATGCAGTGATTGATCCACAGGTATACACACAAGCCTGGAACGACCGTTGGTTGAAAGAATATGCAACGGCACTTATCAAGCGTTCATGGGGCAATAACCTTAAAAAGTTTAGTGGCATTCAATTACCTGGTGGTGTCATGTTGAATGGTGATAAGATTTATGAAGAAGCCAAAGCAGAGATTGATGCACTACATTCAGAAATTGGTGACAAGTACGGCGCACCACTAGAAATGTTTATGAACTAATATGGCAACCAGTGTCTACTTCAATAACTATAACTCTCTTGCCGAGCAGAGGGTAATTGAAGACTTGATTGTTGAATCAATCAAGATTATGGGCTTTGATGCCTACTATTTGCCTATTGAAAATGAAGAAGATAGAGACATTCTGTACGGTGAAGACCCAATTAAGAAATTTAGTTCTGCATTTCCAATTGAATTCTACCTATCAAGTTCTATGGAATACGGCGGCGAAAGAGAATTCTTTTCAAAATTCGGGCTTGAGATTAAAAACAATATCAATATCATATTATCAAAGCGTTCTTTCTCTCAGAGAGTACCACAAGATAGATTCAATAGACCCCGTGAAGGTGACTTGGTGTATGTACCGTTCTTAAATGGCACTGGTGAATTGTTTGAGATTAAATTCACCAATCAAACCAAAGACTTCTTTATGTTGGGCCGCAAGATTCCATATTTCTATGAATTGGAACTAGAGAAATTCAAGTACTCACAAGAAGTTATCGACACTGGTGTGGAAGATATTGATGATGTAATGATACAATCAAGTTACAC
>JACCED011028857.1_pt1 | contig 17455 bp, 14 predicted proteins | sample 7455021 | NCBI WGS metagenome assembly JACCED01 (sample SAMN15323456, study PRJNA562643) | freshwater metagenome | isolation source: river surface water | place: USA:Blue River Watershed | collected 2017-08-19 | reverse complement strand
ATTGGGTGACACGGGCGGCGCAAGAACGCCGCCAGCGGCAGTTCCGCAGCAGCGGCCCGCGCCCTTACCGCCGGGCACCGCCGCCGCGCCCGTTCTGCAAAACCGTCCGGGGGTGCCGCGATGAACCGCTCTATCATCCTGCTCGGCATACTGGCCGCAGCAATTTTCACCGCGTCTTCCACCCTGTTCACCGTGCATCAAACTCAGCAGGTGCTGATCACGCAATTCGGTGAACCGATGCGGGTCATTCGTGAACCGGGTTTGCAGGCGAAACTGCCCTTCATCCAATCCGTCATCAGCTTTGATCGACGCTTGCTGGATTTCGATGCCCCGGGGGAAGAAGTGATTCTGGGCGATCAGCGCCGCCTGATTGTGGATAGCTTCACGCGCTATCGCATCACTGATCCGCTGCGTTTCTATCAAACGGTGGGCGCGACCGAAGCGGGTATCCGCGCGCGGCTCAATTCCATCGTCACGTCGTCGCTGCGCCGCGTGCTGGGCAATGAACCCTTGCTGTCGGTGCTTTCCGCGGATCGTGCGCGCATCATGGGTGAAATTCGCCGGCAGGTGAATGAAGAAGCGCGCCAATTCGGTATCGCCGTGGAAGATGTACGTATCCGCCGCGCCGATCTGCCGGGCGAAAACACGCAGGCCATTCTGTCGCGCATGCAATCGGAACGTGAACGCGTGGCGCGCGAAGCCCGCGCGGAAGGTGCCGAAGTGGCGCAGCGTGTGCGTGCGGGGGCGGAGCGTGAACGCACCGTGCTGATCGCGGAAGCTCAGGCGCAGGCGGATATCCTGCGCGGCCAGGGCGAACAGGAAGCCATCCGCATTTTCGCGGAAGCCTTCCAGCGTGACCCTGCCTTCTTCCAATTCTGGCGCACCATGCAAGCCTATCGGGAGGCTTTTTCCGAAGGTGACACCAGGCTGGTGCTGACGCCGGATTCGGAATTCTTCCGCTATTTCCGGGAGAGTCCCGGCCGCTTGCCGGCCCTGCCTGAACAGGCGCCTGCCGCGCGGTGAGCTTCACCGCGCTTTTACAGGGGGCGGCGGTGGTATTGGCCATTGAAGGCCTGGTCTATGCCATCGCCCCTGGGTTGATGCGCCGCGCCTTGGCATCACTCGCTGAGGCGCCAGAGGCCAGGCTGCGTGTCGGTGGTCTGATCGCGGCGACGCTTGGTATTGGCCTTGCCTGGCTGCTCAAGCTGTTGTGAAGGCATCGCGGCAGGGTTTGGCGTGGTCGGCGGCCATTGGCTGTCGCCATTTGTCGCATTTCGTTGCAAAGAAAAGCCTTCCAGCCGCAGTTTTGCCTGCCAATCTGATGTACAGTCTCAGTCAAGACTGAAGGAGAGCCTGTTTTGCGCCTTGCCCCTCTCGCCCTTGCCGGCGTCCTCGCCCTGGCCTCATTGGCCCCAAGCCCGATCATCACGCCTGCCCTGGCGCAGCGGGCGCCGGAGAGTTTCGCACCGCTCGCGCGGGAATTGCTGCCGGCGGTGGTGAATATCTCCACAAGCAAGAACATCACACCACGGGCGGGGCGGCCCAATGCGCCTGAAATGCCGCAATTGCCGCCCGGCAGCCCGTTTGAGGAATTTTTCCGGGATTTCTTCAACCGCAACCGCCCACCTGGGCAGGGTGAAGGCCCGCAGCAGCGCCAGCGCCGTGCGCAATCACTCGGGTCTGGCTTCATCATCGATGCGCAGGAAGGCATCGTCGTCACGAATAACCACGTGATTGATGGCGCTGATGAAATCAATGTGATCCTGCAGGACAAGACCAGCATTCGCGCGGAATTGGTGGGCACGGATCCGCGCACGGATATCGCGGTGCTGCGCATCAAGCATGACAAGCCGCTGGCCTCGGTTACCTTTGGCAATTCGGATCAATCCGAAGTGGGTGATTGGGTGATTGCCATCGGCAATCCCTTCGGCTTTGGCGGCACGGTCACGGCGGGCATTGTCTCGGCCCGTGGGCGCGATATCGGCCAGGGGCTGTATGATGATTTCATCCAGACGGATGCTTCGATCAATCAGGGCAATTCCGGCGGCCCGCTGTTCAACATGCGCGGGCAGGTGATTGGCATCAATACCGCGATTGTCTCCCCAAGCGGGGTCTCGGCGGGGCTTGGTTTCTCCATTCCGTCCAATATGGCGAGCCGCGTGGTGGCGCAGATCCGGGAAGGTGGCCGCGTGCGGCGGGGCTGGATTGGGGTGAATATCCAGGGTGTTTCGGATGATATTGCCGAAGCGCTACGCTTGCCGAGTGGTGTGCGGGGCGCCTTGGTGGCGCGTGCGCAGGAAGATGGACCGGCGGCCAAGGCGGGCATTCGTTCGGGTGACGTGATCATCCGCTTCAATGGCGTGAATGTGCCGGAAATGCGCGCGCTGCCACGCATTGTTGCCGATAATACCGTGGGCAGTGCAGTACCGGTGGTGGTCTGGCGCGATGGCAAGGAAGAAACCGTCACCGTGACGCTGGGTGAATTGCCAACCGATCAGCGCGTGGCGGAAGCGCCTTCAGCGCCGGCCGCGCAACGCCCGGTTGAATTGGCGGAATTGGGCCTGAAGATCGCGCCGATCAGCAATGAACTGCGCGAACGCTTCAACCTGAAGCCGGAACAGCGTGGCGTGGTGATCGTGGAAGTGGCCTCGGGCAGCACAGCGGCGGAACGCGAACTCCGCGCCGGCGATGTGATCGTGGAAGTGCAGCAGCAGCGGGTGAATACCCCGGCCGAGGTGCAGGAACAGATCGAAAGATTGCGCCGGCAAAACCGGACCGTTGGCCTTTTCGCGGTGGAAAGCGCAGCCGGCCAACGCTTTGTGCCGCTGCGCCTGAACGCAAGGGGCAATGCCCCGGGCTGATGCCGGCAATATGTGGGGCTATGCCCAATCGATGACCCGATCAGGCAGCGTTGCCTGATCGGGCCCAGTCCGCCGAGGGCCTGCTTTTACTGGCATCGCCCCTCGCGCTTTCGCGCGGCACGCTTTATGTCTCCTGCCATGGAATATATCTCGACCCGCGGGCAGGCGCCGGCCCGGGATTTTGAAGGCGTTTTGCTGGCAGGGCTTGCCGAGGATGGCGGGCTCTTCATTCCCCGAACCTGGCCGGAGCTTTCGCCCGCCGAATGGCGCGCCATGCGCGGGCTTTCCTACCCGGAATTGGCTGCGCGCATTATCGGGCTCTTTGCCGGGTCTGGCCTGCCGCTCGAGAGGCTTTGCCAGGAAGCCTATGCCGGCTTTGGCCACCCCGCCATTGTGCCGCTGGTGCAGTTGGATCAGCGGTCTTTCGCGTTGGAACTCTTTCATGGCCCGACGCTGGCCTTCAAGGATATGGCGCTGCAATTGCTCGGGCGCCTGTTCGATCATGTGCTGACCAAGCGCGGGGAGCGTGTGACGATTGTCGGCGCGACCTCAGGCGATACGGGTTCGGCCGCCATTGAGGCCTGCCGGGATCGCGCGGCGGTTGATATCGTCATCCTGCACCCCGAAGGCCGCACCAGCGAAGTGCAGCGCCGGCAAATGACCAGCGTGCTGGCGGCCAATGTCAGCAATATCGCCATCAAGGGCGATTTCGATGCCTGTCAGGACCTGGTCAAGGCCATGTTCAATGACGCGCCCTTCCGCCAGGAAATGCGGCTTTCGGCGGTGAATTCGATCAATTGGGCGCGGATTGCGGCGCAAATCCCCTATTATGTCGCGGCCGCCTTGGCCCTTGGCGCACCAGATCGCCCGGTGGCCTTCAGCGTGCCCACCGGCAATTTCGGCAATGTCCTGGCCGCCTGGGCCGCGATGCGCATGGGCCTGCCGGTGGCGAAGCTGATCGTGGGGTCGAACCGCAATGACATTCTGGCGCGCTTCCTCACGGCCAATGACATGACGGCGCGCCCGGTCGAACCATCCCTGTCACCTTCCATGGATATCCAGGTTTCCTCCAATTTCGAACGCCTATTGTTCGAATTGCTGGGGCGTGATGGCGCGGTCACGGCGGACGCCATGCGCCGTTTCCGCACCGAAGGCCGAATGCCGATCCCCGATGCCGCCTGGCGGGACGCCACCCGGTTATTCGCGGGCTTCACCCTGGATGATGCCGGGACGCTGGCCGAAATCCGCCATTTGCATCAGGCGGCGGGGTATTTGGCGGATCCGCATACCGCGGTTGGCACCGCTGCCGCGCGCGCCTTGGCGCCTGAAGACCGCTCAATCCCAGTAGTGGTGGCCGCCACCGCGCATCCGGCGAAATTCCCCGATGCGGTGGAACGCGCCACGGGGCTGCGCCCCCCTCTGCCAGCGCGGCTTGCCGACCTATATGATCGGGAAGAACGCTTTTCCGTCCTGCCGGATGATCTCGGCGCGGTGGAAGCCGCGGTTCGTGCCCATGCCCGTCGCAATGCAGCTTGAAAAGAGCCTTTGATCCATGACCGAAGCCGTCCGCGTCACTCGCCTTGAAAATGGCCTGACGATTGTTTCCGAAAACATGCCGCGCGTGGAAACCGTATCCGTCGGCGCCTATGTCTCGGTCGGCACGCGGCATGAAACGCCGGAAGACAATGGCGTTTCACACTTTCTGGAACATATGGCCTTCAAGGGCACGGCGCGGCGCGACGCGGCGGCGATTGCGCGGGAGATTGAGAATGTCGGCGGGCATCTCAATGCCTATACCGCCCGCGAACAGACCGCCTATTACGCCAAGGTGCTGAAGGAAGACACCGCACTCGCCGTTGATATCATCGGCGATATCCTGACGCATTCGACCTTTGTGCCTGAAGAAGTGGAACGCGAACGCGGCGTGATCCTGCAGGAAATCGGCCAGGCGAATGATACGCCGGATGATATCGTGTTCGATCATTTCCAATCCACGGCCTTTCCGGATCAGCCGATGGGCCGGCCGGTGCTGGGGACCGAGGAATCGATCAAGGCCATGACGCGCGATGCGCTCAGGGGCTATATGGGCCGCCATTACGGGCCTTCATCCATTGTCATCGCCGGTGCTGGCGCGCTGGAACATGATGCGCTGCTTGATCTGGTCGGCAAGCATTTCGCTGATCTGCCCAAGGTCGATATCGCTGCACCCGAAGCCGCGCGCTATGCCGGTGGCGAATTCCGCGAGGAGCGTGATTTGGACCAGGTGCATATCGTGCTTGGCTTTCCATCCGTCCCCTATCTCGATCCCATGCATTGGCCAACGCAGGTGCTGGGCACGCTGCTTGGTGGCGGCATGTCATCGCGGCTGTTTCAGGAAATCCGTGAAAAGCGCGGCTTGGTTTATTCCATCTATGCCTTTGCCTCGCCGTTCAAGGATGGCGGATTGTTCCAGATTTACGCGGGCACTGGCGAGAAGGAAGCGGCGGAATTGATGCCCGTGACGCTTGAGGAATTGCTGAAGGTGCAGCGCGACGTGACGGAAGATGAATTGGCCCGCGCCAAGGCACAGCTGCGTGCTTCCTTGCTGATGTCCCTGGAATCCACCGGCAGCCGCTGTGAACAGCTTGCGCGGCAATTGCAGGTGCATGGTCGCGTCATCCCGATTGAGGAAACCAAGCAGCGCATTGCGTCAGTCACCGTGGAACAGGTGCAACAAGCGGCGGCGCGCGCCTTCCGCCAGCGCCCGACCTTGGCGGTGATGGGGCCATCCGGACAGGTGCCGTCCATCGGCGCCATCATGGAAAGCCTCGCCGCATGAACCGGCTGGGGGCATTGGCTGACCTGATCAAGGCAGCGAAAGCAGCCGGGGCGGATGCGGCGGATGCGTTGCTGGTGGCGTCCACCTCACTTTCCGTGGAACGGCGGTTGGGCGCGATTGAAAAGCTAGAGCGTTCGGAAAGCCTGGATCTGGGCTTGCGCGTTTTTCTCGGCAAGCGTCAGGCGATTGTGGCTTCCACCGAACCTGACCCGAAGGGCTTTGCCGCCCTGGCTGAACGCGCCGTCGCCATGGCGCGCGTGGTGCCGGAAGACCCCTTTGCTGGCCTGCCGGAAGCGGTCGCCATTCCCGCCCGCGCGCTGGATTTGGAAGATCCGAGTGAACCAACGGCCGAAGCCTTGCTGGCCCGCGCCGCCCTGGCTGAGGAAGCCGCGCTGGCGGTGAAGGGCATTACCAATAGCGAAGGGGCTGGCGCCGGCTGGGGCCGGACGGAGATTGCCCTTGTCGCGTCCAATGGCTTTGCCGGGCAATATGCGCGCACTTCCCACGGTATTTCCGCCACCGCACTCGCGGGCGAAGGCACGGGGATGGAGCGGGATTATGATTACTGGCAATCGGTCTATCTGGCTGATCTGCCAGATCCGGCCTTGGTTGGCCGCGTGGCGGGTGAAAAGGCGGTGCGCCGCTTGAACCCCGTGCGCGCCAAGACGGCGCGGATACCGGTGGTGTTTGACCCAAGGGTGTCGGGGTCACTGCTTGGCCATTTGGTTGGTGCCATTAATGGCGCCGCGGTGGCGCGGGGTACCTCCTTCCTCAAGGATGCCATGGGCCAGCAAGTGCTCGCCGCGGGTCTCACGGTACATGATGACCCAACGCGCCCGCGTGGATTGCGGTCCCGCCCCTTTGATGGGGAAGGCATGCCGGGTGCGCCGCGCGCCATTGTGCAGGATGGGGTGCTGACCAGCTGGATCATGGATTGGCGGAGCGCCCGGCAATTGGGCTTGGCCTCCACCGGCCATGCCAGCCGTGGCACGGGCGGCCCCCCTGGACCGGCGCAGAGCAACCTATGGCTCGCCCCCGGCAAGCTGAGCCCGGCCGCGCTGATGGCCGACATCAAGGAAGGGCTTTACGTCACGGAATTGATCGGCATGGGCGTGAATGGCGTGACCGGCGATTACAGCCGCGGCGCGGCTGGCTTCATGATCCGCAATGGCGAATTGGCTGAAGCGGTCAGTGAAATCACCATTGCCGGCAATCTGAAGCAGATATTCCTGAATATGACGGCGGCGAATGACCTAGTGTTCCGGCGCGGGACAGATTGCCCGACGCTGAGGATTGAGGGGCTGACCCTGGCGGGGGCCTGATCCTTGCGTGACTTTGGTAACTTGCCGCGGACCCATGGCCTGGGCTAGGCCATGGCGATGAAAGGCTCCAACCCCATGGACCGACCCTTGGCTGATACGCCTGTTGCCGAATTGATGGCTGCCGCACGCGGTTTGCGCCGCGCTTCGGTCCTGGTGGTGGGCGATGCCATGCTCGATCGCTACGTCTATGGCCGGGCGCAGCGGATCAGCCCCGAAGCACCGGTGCCGGTGCTGACGGTGGAGCGTGAAGTCGCCATGCCCGGCGGCGCCGGCAATGTGGTGCGCAATCTGACAGCTTTGGGCGCAGCGGTCGCCTTTGTTTCCGTGGTGGGTGATGACCAGGCCGGCAGCGACCTGACCGGCTTGATTGGCGGGCAGCCCGGGGTGGAACCATGGCTGTTGGTGCAAGGCGGGCGTGCCACCACCACGAAAACCCGCTTCCTGGCCAATGGCCAGCACATGCTGCGCGCGGATCATGAGGAAGTGGCGCCGATCCAGCCACGGCTGGCCGATCGACTGGTGCGGATTGCGGGCGATGCCGCCGCAGCCACGACCGTGATGGTACTATCCGATTACGGCAAGGGCGTGCTGGTCGGTGATACGGCCCAAAGGCTGATCAAGGCCGCGCAGGCGGCGGGCCGGCCGGTGGTGGTCGACCCCAAGGGGCGTGATTACAGCCGCTATGCCGGGGCTGATCTGGTGACGCCTAACCGCGCTGAATTGGCGGAAGCAACCGGCATGGCCGTTGATACGGAAGAAGGCGTTGTTGCCGCCTTGCGCGCCTTGCGGGCGGCGCATGGTTTTCGTGCTGTGCTGGTGACCCGCAGTGAAGACGGCATGACCCTGCTGGAGGGTGACACGCTGCATCATTTCCCGGCGGAAGCGCCGGAAGTGCAGGATGTTTCCGGGGCGGGCGACACCGTGGTGGCGACCATCGCTGCCGGGCTTGGTGCGAAATTGCCTTTGGCGGTGGCGGTGCGGTTGGCCAATATCGCCGCCGGTATCGCCGTGGGTAAGGTTGGCACCGCGGTGACGCGCGAAGAGGAAATCCTGGAAGCGCTTGGCCCCGAGCGTGGCGCCTTGCGCAAGGTGATGTCGCGTTCGGCCGCGCTTGAGCAGGTGGAACGCTGGCGCCGGCGTGGCTGGCGCATTGGCTTCACCAATGGCTGCTTTGATCTACTGCATCCTGGCCATGTGCATTTGCTGGAACAGGCGCGTTCCTGGTGCGACCGCTTGGTGGTTGGCCTGAACAGCGATGACAGTGTGAAGCGCCTGAAAGGCCCGGCGCGGCCCATTCAGAATGAAGCGGCGCGGGCGGCGGTTTTGGCATCACTCGCAACCGTCGATTGCGTCACGGTTTTCGATGAGGAAACGCCACTTGAGCTGATCCGCCTGTTCCAGCCTGAAGTCTTGGTGAAGGGCGCCGATTACACCGTGGCCACGGTGGTGGGGGCTGATATCGTGCAAGCCTATGGCGGGCAGGTGCGGCTCGCCGAATTGCTGCCGGGCAATAGCACCACGGCTACCGTGGCGCGGATGAAGGGCTAAGCATTTTCAAGCCAGGTGGTTTCACTTGGCTGCCCGGAAAATGCGGTCAACTGATAGGTGTTATTTTCAAGCAAAGTGGTTTCACTTGGCTGTCCGGAAAATGCGATCAACTGATAGGTATTATTTTCAAGCCAAGTGATTTCACTTGGCGCTCCGGAAAACGCAATTGGCCAATCCTTCAAGCCTGCTATTCCAGCTTGAGTGCGGCATTCACTTCCCGCGCCGTGTCGGGGTCTTGCAGGGCAGCCAGGCGCCCAGCCGCCAAGACGGCGAAGCGATGCAGCAAGGCGCGCCGTCTGGCGGGTGATAGGCGCTGCAAGGGCGCTTCGCGAATCACCGCAACCTCAAGCCGGTCCGCCACCAGCAGCCCGGCATCTTCGGGCAGGATTTCCTGCGGGAAATCCGTGTCCACGGCGAAGTAAAGCTGATCACACCATTCGCGATAATCCTGCCATTTCTCGTCCGAGCGGAAATCCTCAACGGTGGATTTCACTTCAATGGCAATGAAGGTGCCTTCATCGGTCAGGGCAATGATATCCGGGCGGCGGCTATCGGGCAGCGGCATTTGCGCCACGGGTGCCCAGCCCGCAAGGGCGCAATGGCGCATGGCGGCGCGCACGATGCGATTGGCACGCAGGGCGGCGGTAATCTTATCCATTATGCAAGCATCCTGCCTGAAGGCAGCCGCCGTCAAGGGAAAGATGCTGGGCGCATTGCCAGCCCAAACAGAAGCGCCCGAAATGCAGGAGGTGAGGCCAATGGAGCAAGGCGTATCGGCTGTTAAGGAAGTTAAGACCCTAAGCGCCACGCCTTTGGGGATCAGTATCGGGGCGTGATTGGTAAACCAGAAAGCCCGCGATCGCATCCATGAAGCGTTGCGGTTCATCGCTGCGGATGGAATGGCTGCTCTCAGCAAAGATACGCAAATCCGAACCGGGAATGAGGCGATGGATTTCCTCGGAAAACTCCGGCGGGCAAATCCAATCATGGCGCCCGGCAAGAATGAGGGTGGGCGCGGTGATGTGCTTGAGTTCCGGCCGCAAATCGAAATGCTGCAAAAATCCGCCGGGCGCAAAAGCCTGGTTGAGCGCGTCCGGTGAAAGGATGCCACGTGCCCGGGCGGTTTTGGCTGCTACCGGATCAAAATGATGCGCATAAAGCGGGCCCATCACTTCATAGAAGTTGCGCAGCTTTTCCGGCGCATCCAGCGCACCAGCCCAAAGCTGCGCCGCTGCAGCGCACTGTTCGGCATTGCCACGTTCAGCGACTATTTGCTGGGCCCGTGCATTAAAGCCGGCATGTGCTGCGGTGACGATGAGAATGAGGTGGGAAACAGATGCGGGATAGCGCGCAGCATGGGCCATGGCGACCATGCCGCCATAGCTTGTGCCAATGCTGATGATGGGCCCCAGGCCAAGATGGCGCCGCAGCGCTTCCATGTCCTCGACATTTTCATCGAGCGTATAGCTGGCGGGATCACTTTTGGCGGAACGCCCTTGGCCGCGATGGTCGAAGTAAATCAATTGCAGTCGTTGCGCGAGGGGTGAGAAGCCCGGCTTGAAGCCGGAATGGTCACCACCAGGCCCACCATGAATGATGAAGGCGGGCGGGCGTTCCACCATGCGCGCACCATCGGGCACAAGGCCCATGCCTTCGACATCGAAATAGATTTCGGTTCCGCGGATTTTGGCTCGCATTGGTTGCGCTCACTTCCCAAAATGAAATGCCCTGGTGCGTGCAGGGTAGCAGGCCGGCATTATGCGCCATGGCATGGCTTTGGAAATGGCCTGCAAAAATCAGATCCGGAAAACCTGCTTGCGCCTTTTGGAAACTCTCGGCTAGCCTGGGAAAAAATTGAATTCTGTCAGGGATGGAAGCATGGCCTTGCTTGAAGTCAGCAATGTGGTTGTGCGCTTCGGCGGCGTTACGGCCGTTGCTGGCTTATCCTTTGATGTCGCCGAGCGTCAGATCTGCGGGTTGATCGGCCCCAACGGTGCAGGAAAGACCAGCCTATTCAATGTGATCAGTGGGATTTATCGGCCGGCTGAAGGGGTGGTGCGCTTCGCGGGCGTTACCACCACGGGCTTGCCGCGGCATCGTATGGCGGGCCTTGGTATCGGGCGTACCTTTCAGAATTTGGCGTTGTTTCGCAGCATGACGGTGCGCGACAATATCCTGACCGGCGCCCATACCAATGGCCGAAGCGGTTTTCTGGCCAATGCGCTACGTCTGCCGCAGGCCCGCCGTGAAGAGCAGGAAGCCGCGCGGCGCGCTGATGAACTGATTGAATTGCTTGGTCTTGGTGATGTAGCCGCGCAACTTGTTGCGGATTTGCCCTTTGGTACCCAAAAGCGGGTTGAAATGGCGCGGGCCCTGATAGCGCGCCCGCGTCTGTTGTTGCTGGACGAACCGGCGGGTGGTCTCAATCACGGGGAAGTCGATGCCCTGGGCGCGCTGTTCAATGATATTCGGCGCCGGTTCGATCTTTCCATTCTGTTGGTTGAACATCACATGGGTTTGGTGATGCGCGTTTCTGATAAGGTGGTGGCGATGGATTTCGGCCGCAAGATCGCCGATGGCACACCCGAGGAAGTGCGCAGTCACCCCGATGTCATTCGCGCTTATTTAGGTGATGCGGCCGCGCAGCAGGGGGTGCCGCATGTTGCTTGAAGTGCGGGGACTTTGCGCCGGCTACGGCCAGATGCGTGTCTTGCATGATCTGGATTTCAGTGTGCGGCATGGTGGCGTTACCGCCCTGCTTGGTGCCAATGGCGCAGGCAAGACCACGACGCTGCGCGCCATTTGCGGCATGGTGCAGGTGACCGGGGAAGTCATGTTCGCCGATGAACAGATTGCCGGCAAACCGACCGAGGAAATCGCACGGCGTGGTGTGGCCCATGTGCCCGATGGCCGTGGGACCTTCATGGAATTGACCGTTGAGGAGAATTTTCGTCTGGGCGCGCATACGCGGCGTGACAAGGAAGTTGTCCAGGATTTTGAACGCATGTGGGCCTGGTTTCCGCGCCTGAAACAGCGTTGGAAACAACAGGCCGGCACGCTTTCCGGCGGTGAACAACAAATGCTGGCCATTGCGCGCGCATTATTGATGCGACCGAAACTGTTATTGCTGGACGAACCTTCCTTCGGCCTCGCGCCCCTTATCGTGCAGGATATTTTCGCCATCCTGCGCCGCATTCGCGAAGAAAGCGGGGTGGGTATCCTATTGGTGGAACAGAACGCCAATCTGGCGCTTGATTTGGCGGATCATGCCTATTTGCTCGAAACAGGGCGCATCGTGGTATCGGGCCTTGCCGCCGAGATGCGCCAGGATGCGGCCATTCGCCGCGCCTATCTGGGGTATTGAAGCGATGGAGGCTTTCCTTCTGCAACTTGTCGCCGGCATCGCTACCGGTGGTATTTATGCTTCTGTCGCCCTGGCGATTGTCATGATCTATCAGGCAACGCATCACGTGAATTTCGCACAAGGTGAAATGGCAACGCTTTCCACCTTCATGGCGCTGAGCTTCATTCAGGCCGGATTGCCCTATTGGCTGGCTTTTGTTGCAACCCTTGTGGTGTCCTTCATCATGGGCGCATTGGTGGAACGCATCATCATGCGCCCGGTCGCGAATGCGCCGGTATTGACGCATGTTGGTGTCTATATCGGCATGTTGTTGATTGTATCGAATCTGACAGGTTGGGTTTTTGGCCATACGGTAAAGGCCTTTCCTTCGCCCTTTGAAGGTGGCGGTATGGTTCTGGGTGGGCTGTTTTCGGCCCATCAGCTTGGCAGCACAGCCATTACCTTGGGCGTGCTTATCCTTGTCTATCTTTTCTTCACGCGCACCTCCCTTGGTCTGGCCATGCGGGCGACTGCCTATAATCCACGCTCCGCGCGTTTGGTCGGTATTCGGGTGGATCGCATGCTGGCGCTTGGTTGGGGATTGGCGGCGGCAATCGGCGCGGTGGCGGGCATGATGGTTGCCCCCGTGGTGTTCCTTGATCCGAATATGATGCTTGGCATTCTGCTTTATGCCTTTGCCGCGGCCTTGCTGGGTGGGATCGATCATCCGCCGGGCGCGGTGGCTGGTGGCTTCATTGTCGGTGTGCTGGAAAACTTGGCCGGCGCCTATATCGTCGGTACGGAATTGAAGCTCACCGTAGCACTCGTCATCATCATTGGGGTGCTGGTCTTGCGACCTTCTGGCTTGTTCGGCCGTAAACTGCAGGCGCGCGTCTGATGGGCCGGGGCGCAGAACACGGCTTCGGGCGTAGTGTCCTTCTGGCGCTGGCACTCGGTGTTGCCGCCTTGGCACCCTTATGGGTCCTGGAAGGGTTTCATCTTTTTCAGCTGACGCTTGCCATCATCATGTCACTCGCGGTGCTCGGGCTGAATATCGTGAGCGGCTATAATGGCCAGATCTCTCTTGGCCATGGCGCTTTTTTTGCCATCGGGGCCTATGCCACAGCCATTCTGATGGATCAGTTTCAGTGGCCCTTCCTCGCCACGCTTCCGGTGGCGGCCATGCTCTGCGGGGTTGTTGGCTATGGGGTTGGCTTGCCCGCGCTTCGTTTGGGGGGGCTTTATCTGGCGCTGGTTACGTTTTCGCTGGCGGTGGCGGTGCCACAGCTTTTGAAGCACCGCGCGCTGGAAAGCTGGAGTGGCGGTGTACAGGGCCTGTTTTTGACCAAGCCCGATGCGCCGGCATGGCTGCCCTTGGATGCAGATCATTACACCTATCTGACGGTGCTGATCATTGCTGCGGGTTGCTATCTTCTGTCCTGGAATCTGATTCGTGGCCGCATTGGGCGCGCCTTGATTGCCACGCGTGATCACCCGACCGCCGCAGAGGCAATGGGCATGGATATCGCGCGGCTCAAGACCATGGCCTTTGCTGTTTCAGCGATGATCACCGGAATCGCGGGTGGGCTTTCTGCCGTGGCGGTTGAATTCGTCGCACCCGATAGTTTTTCCTTCGCGCTTTCCATCACCTTCTTTGTCGGCATGGTGGTGGGGGGTGTCGCCTCCATCTGGGGCTCGTTTTTCGGGGGCATATTCGTGCTCTTTGTACCGAATATCGCCGAAAACATTAGTCGTTCCGCGCCGGGTGTCATTTATGGCGTGATTCTCATTCTGTTTCTGTATGTCATGCCCTTGGGCGTTGCGGGATTGCTGAACAGCATCCTGCGGCGCCTGGGCTTGTCACGGTCCTGAAAAAACAAGGGGAGGAACCAATCATGGATATCCAACGCCGTCATCTTCTCATGGGTACGGGCGCTGCGCTCGCCACGCCTCATCTGGCTGCGGCACAGGAAGCGCCGGGCGTTACCGCAACCGAAATCCGGATTGGCAGCACCAATGCGCTATCGGGTCCGGCGTCATCCTATTCCGTGATTTCCAATTGCCTCACGGCTGTTTTCCAACGCTTGAATGATGCTGGTGGCATTGCGGGGCGGCGGGTGAATTTCACCGTCTATGATGATGGCTATGCGCCGCCACGCACCTTGGAACAGACACGCCGTTTGGTCGAGCAGGATCGTGTGGCCTTCCTGTTCAATCAGCTTGGCACACCAACCAACAGCGCCATTCACCGTTACGTCAATCAGCGCCGCGTGCCGCATCTTTTCCTGGCGACAGGCGCTGATAAATGGGCCAATCCGCGCGACTATCCCTGGACCATCGGCTGGCAGCCCAGCTACCGGACGGAAGCGCAGATCTACGCCAAATATATCCTGGAACAGCGGCCCAATGCGCGCATTGGCCTGTTGCACCAGAATGATGATTTCGGTCGGGATTACCTGAATGGCATCAAGGATGTGCTGGGCGCACGCTTTGACGCACAGGTGCGCGTTGCCACCAATGAAGCGACCGATCCCACAATCGATAGCCAGATTGTGCAGCTGCAAGCCACTGGCGCTGACGTGCTGGTCTGTGGCGTCATTCCACGTTTCGCGGCGCAGGCGATCCGTCGGGTGCATGAAATTGGCTGGCGGCCGATGATGTTCATGACCAATGTGTCGGTTTCCATCGGCATGGTCATGGAACCCGCCGGCAAGGAACGTGGCATTGGCCTGATCACATCGGATTACCGGAAGGACCAATCCGATAGCAGCTGGGCCAATGATCCCGGCATGAATGAATGGCGCGGCTTCATGCGCCGCTACCTGCCGCAAGGCGATTTATCCGATAATAATTATACCTACGCCTATGCGGTCGGGGCCACCATGATCCAGGTGCTGCGGCAATGCGGCAATGATTTTTCGCGTGACAACATCATGCGCCAGGCAACCAATATCCAGCCCATGGAAGTCGCCACCTTGTTGCCCGGCGTGAAGGTGCAATCCCAACCCAATAATTACAGCGTCATTCGCCAGATGCAGCTGCAACGTTGGGATGGCACCACCTGGGTGCGCTTCGGCAATGTCATTGAAGGGGCCGCTATTTGATCTGACCTGACTGATGCGCGGGCCTTAATGCGGCGCGGTGTCACGCCGCCAGCGCCGCTTGATGGCCTCGCGCATGGATTGAAAGGTCACGTATAGCATCGGGATCAGGAAGATGCCGATGGTACTGGCGGCAATCATGCCCGCAAACACCGCGGTACCCACCGCGCGGCGCGACATCATCGCCGCACCATGCGCCATCACCAAGGGTACCAAGCCCAAGACAAAGGCAATGGAGGTCATCATCACCGCGCGGAAGCGAAGCCGCGCCCCCGCGATGGCAGCTTCACGAATGGAAGCGCCCCCTTCGCGCATTTCCTTGGCGAATTCGACAATAAGAATGCCATTCTTGGCCGCCAGCGCGATCAGCACGACCATCCCGATCTGTGCGTAGAGATCAAGCACCATCGGCACATCGCCATAATTGGCGGCGACCAGAATGCCACCGAAAGCCCCAAGCACCCCAATCGCGACCGAAAGCAGCACCGGGATCGGGATCATCCAGCTTTCATAAAGCCCGACCAGGAACAGATAAGCGAATAGCACCGCAAGCCCAAGCAGAATGCCGGTCTGGCCCGCTGTGGCTTTTTCCTGATACGCGACACCAGTCCATTCATAATCATAGCCAGGCGGCAGGGTATTGCGGGAAACCTGTTCCATCGCTTCCAAGGCATCGGCCGAAGATATGCCGGGTGCCCCCTGGCCGCGCAGCGTGATGGAACGGTAATTGTTGAAACGGCTGATCGTCTGCGGGCCTTGGATAATCCGCACCTCTGCAATCGCGCTCAGCGGTACCATCTGGCCTTGGCGATTGCGCAAATGGATGCGCCCAATCGCCGATGCATCGGAACGGTCTGCCGCTTCGCTCTGAATGCTGACCTGCCAGGTGCGGCCCAGCATATTGAAGTCATTCACGTAAAAACCACCCAAGGTGGCCTGCAGCGCGGTGAAGATTTCATTGATGGAAAGGCCGAGCGCTTGGGCCTTCTGTCGGTCAATATCCAGCCAGAAGGAAGGGTTCGTCGCCGTGAAAGTGGCGAAAACTCGCGCCAGGCGCGGATCCTGATTGGCAGCGGCGACCAGCCCCTGCATGACAGAACCCATTTCCGTGTAATCGCGCCCTTCCAGATTCTGCAGCTGATATTCAAACCCGCCCGAGGTCGAAAGACCGATGATCGGGGGCAGGTTGAAAGGGAAGATATTGGCGGAGCGAATTTGCTGCACGGCGCCGAAGGTTTGGCGAATGACAGACTGCGCCCGATCCACAGCCGCCTGACGATCCGAGAAGGGCTTCAGGCGGCACACGATGAAGGCGGCATTGGGTTGATTGCCACCATCCAGCAAGGAAAAGCCGATAATGGAAAGCACGCCCGCCACTTGCGGCATGGGGCGCAGCAATTCCTCCACCCGTTTGGCAACATCCCCCGAACGCGTCACGGAAGCGCCATCGGGCAATTGCACGGCAATGAAGAAGACGCCCTGGTCTTCTTCCGGCAGAAAGCCCGTTGGTGTGGTCTGTGCCAATTGCTGAATGCCAAACAGGGAAACGCCAATCAGCACCAATCCCAGAATGGCCACGCGCACCAAGCGCCCGACAATGGCGGCATAGCCATCACGCACCCAATCAATGCCGCGTAGCACCCAACCCACCGGGCCGCGCGGCCGGCCATGATGCCTGAGGAAAATGGCGCAGAGTGCCGGCGCCAATGTCAGTGCATTAATCGCGGAAATCAGCATCGCAACGCTGATGGTGACTGCGAATTGGCGGAACAAGGTGCCGGAAACACCCGGGATGAAACCCACCGGGACAAAGACGGAAAGCAGCACCAGGGTAATGGCGATAACAGGGCCGGTGATTTGTCCCATCGCCTTTTTGGTGGCCTCTGCCGGGGATAATTCCGGCTCCTCCCCCATGACGCGTTCGACATTCTCAACCACCACGATCGCGTCATCAACCACAATGCCGATGGCCAGCACCATGGCCAAAAGCGAAATGGTATTGGCCGAATAACCCACCGCGAGCAGGATGGCGAAGGTGCCCACCAGGCTTACCGGCACGGCAATGGCGGGAATGATGGTGGCGCGTAAATTCCCGAGGAATAGGAAGACCACAATCACTACCAGCACGAAGGCTTCAGCCAGGGTCTTGATCACGCCCTGGATGGTTTCGGCGATGAATTCCGAACTGTCGTAGAAGACGCGGAATTTCAACCCATCCGGGAAGCGTTCCGATAATTGCCCAAGCGCCGCACGCACCGCCCGTGAGGTATCAGCCGCATTGGCACCCGGTGCCAGGTAAATGGCCATGGAAATCGCTGAGTTGACATCCAAGCGGCTTTCCGAATCCTCATCGGCTGCTGCCAAATCCACCCGCGCCACGTCGCCAAGCCGCAGCACTGAACCATCCTGATTGGCGCGGATGACAATGTCGCGATATTGCTCGGGCGTGGTCAGGCGCCCTT
>JACCED010161226.1_pt1 | contig 17462 bp, 10 predicted proteins | sample 7455021 | NCBI WGS metagenome assembly JACCED01 (sample SAMN15323456, study PRJNA562643) | freshwater metagenome | isolation source: river surface water | place: USA:Blue River Watershed | collected 2017-08-19 | reverse complement strand
GTCGCCGACGGCGGTGGAGAGGCCCTGTTCCTTGAGGACCTTCTTGAGGTGGTGGAACACCTCGCAGCCCATGCGGAGCGCCTCGCGGAAGGAGTCGGCGCCGGTGGGCATGATCATGAATTCCTGGAAGTCGATCGGGGCATCGGAGTGCGCGCCGCCGTTCATGATGTTCATCATCGGCACGGGGAGGACCTTGGCGTTGGGTCCGCCGAGATACTTGTAGAGGGGCTGGCCGAGGGCGGCGGCGGCGGCGTGTGCGGTGGCGAGGGAGACGCCGAGGATGGCGTTGGCGCCGAGTTTGCCCTTGGTGGCGGTGCCATCGAGCTTGAGCATCGCGCGGTCGATGCCGACCTGATCGAGCGCGTCGGCGCCGATGAGGGCGGGGGCGATCTTGGCCTTCACGTTTGCCACGGCCTTCTGGGTGCCCTTGCCGAGGTAGCGGGCCTTGTCGCCGTCGCGGAGCTCGATCGCTTCATGCTCGCCGGTCGAGGCGCCGGAGGGAACGGCGGCGCGGCCGAGGTGGCCGGAAGCCAGGCGCACGTCGACCTCGACGGTCGGATTGCCGCGCGAGTCGATGATTTCGCGCGCGGTGATGGCGGTGATGGTGGTGTTCATGAGGAAGTGGCGGAAGAAAGGTGATGGGTGCCGAGCGAATCCAAAAGGACGAGGGTGCAGAAAAAGGCCGGGCTGCGGCGAGGGGAAGGGAAAAGTGGGTGCGGGGATTGGCGGGGGCTGGGCGCGGATTGCCGCCGCCGCGGGGAGCGCGGGATTTCCCGGGTGCGATCACGCCGCGGGAACGGGGGAGGGGCGCGGCGGTGTCCCGACGAAGCCGGACCTGGCGTTACCAGGGGGCCCGGGACTGGCCGATCCGGTGGAAGAAACGGCGGATCGGACCGATCTGCCGCGGGCGGGCGGAGGCGGGAATCTGCTCGTGGTGGCCGCGGTCGAGGGCGGTCTTGGCCACGGAGACGCCGTCGTAGTTGCGCGTGCCGACGATTTCCTGGCTGAGCAGATTGGCCGGCACCTGGTCGAGGTGGCCCTCGTGCGCGGCGGCGTGGAGCGGCGTGTCGCCGTTATCGTTGCGGACGAGCAGCAGGTCGCGCGTGAGCTGCGCGACGGGAATCTTGTCGAGTTGGCCGGTCTCGGCGGCGGCGTGGATCGCCGTGAAGCCGGTCTTGCTGCGCACGATGAGGTGATCGTGCGTCAGAAGGGCCGGAGGAATCTGGCCGAGATGGCCGGAGATCGCAGCCGCGTGGAAAATGGTGTCGCCCGCGCTGGTGGTCTCGAGGAGCGCCGCGGGAGTGAGCAAGGCGGCGGGGATCTGGCTGAGGTGGCCGTTGAAGGCGGCGACGTGCAGGACGGTTTCGCCGCCGAGGTTCTTCTGGCCGAGGTTGGCGGGGGTGAGAAACGCGGTCGGGACGCGGTCGATCGTGCCGTTCTCCGCGGCCTCGTGCAGGAGGGTGTTGCCGACATCGGTGCGGCGCAGGACGACGTCGGTGGTGAGAAATGCGGACGGGATCTGATCGAGTGAACCCTTGGCGGCGGCGCAGTGCAGGACGGTCACGCCGGCGTTGCTGCGGAGGCCGAGGAGTTCCTCGGTCATGAACGCCTCGGGCACCTGGCTGAGATGGCCGCCGATCGCGGCGTGGTGCAGGGGCGTGTAGCCGGCGTCGTTTTTGAGTTGGATGGTCGTCGCGTCGAGCACGCCGTCGGGCAGGTCGCGTAGCAGGCCGTGTTTGGCGGCGGCGTGCAGGGGTGTATTGCCGGCAGCGTTGCGGGCGGTGAAGCGGGCGCGGGTGAGGCTGCCGGGCAGGAGCCGGGACAGCCCTCCTTCGCGTATCGCGGCGAGCAGCTCGAAGTCTTCCGTCACCCGGCGAAAGAACGAATGCGCGTGCGAGGACGCAACCCATTCCCTTGCGTAGTATCACGGACCGGGCCGTGTTTCAGTTTGCCAATCTCCGCGCCGATTAAGCAACTTGGTCGAATGAACTCGCCCGACGGGAAAACGGTGCCGACGGAAGCGCCGATCAAGGATGCGGTGCTGCTCGTGGATGACGAAAAGCCGCTGCTCGACGTTTATTCCTCCGCGCTTTCGCCGATTTTCGAAGTGACGACGGCGACAAACGCGCGCGAGGCGGATTTCATCCTGCAGAAAAAGGCCTTCAAGGTGGTCGTGGCGGATCACCTGATGCCCGGCGGCAACGGCATGAATTTCCTGGTGCGGGCCCGCGAGGAGTTTCCGCACATGCAACGCGTGCTCGTGACCGGCTACATGAAGCCGGAGATGCTGCTACGCAGCGTGAACGAGGCGGCGCTGTTCCGTTATCTGCTGAAGCCGGTCTCCATGGCGGAGCTGATCAAGGTCGTGCAGGACGCCGCGAAGGTGCACGACGCCAGTGTCGCCGCCGCGCGCTGATGGCTGCCGCGGCGTCCAGGCCGGTCGTCCTGCTGGTCGATGACGAGCCGGAGGTGCGGCAGGTGCTGGCGCTGGGGATGAAGGATGTCTTCGAGGTCGAGTGCGCGCGGTCGGCCAACGAGGCGGAGATCATGCTGGCGACGCGCCCCTACGACGTCGTCGTCTGCGATCACCTGATGCCCGACGAGGAAGGGCTGCCGTTTCTCACGCGCATCCGGACGCAGTTTCCGCAGGTGCAGCGCATCCTGCTGACCGGTTATATGAATCCCGATCTCGTCGCGCGGAGCACGACGATCGCGGGGCTGGCGGCCTGCCTGATGAAGCCGATTCACGCGGCGACGCTGATCGAGGCCGTGCGGCTGGCATTGCCGCGGTAACCGCGGCGCGCCGGGACTTTCGGGCGCACGCGCGGTGGGCGGCGGGCAGGGGTCAGCGTTTCGCGAGTTTGGCGCGGAGATAAGGGGCGGTGGGGCTGCCCTTCACCTTGAGCAGGCCGGCGAGGTCGCCCTGGTAGAGAAGCTGGCCGCCGTCGGGGCCGCCGACCGGTCCGAGTTCGACGATGTAGTCCGCCTCGGCGAGCAGATCGAGGTGGTGCTCAATGACGACGACGGTGTGGCCCTGCTCGACGAGGGAGTGGAGCACGCGGATGAGCTTCTCGCAGTCGCTCAGGTGGAGACCGATCGTGGGCTCCTCGAGCAGATACAGGTTCTTCGGCAACTCGCCGCGGCTGCGTTCGCGATACGTGGCGAGACCGGCGGCGAGCTCGGTGACGAGTTTGAGCCGCTGCGCCTCGCCGCCGGAGAGTGTGGGCGACGACTGGCCGAGCGTGAGGTAGCCGAGGCCGCAGTCGACCATCAGCCGGCAGACCTGCTGGAGCTGGGAGTGGAAATCGAAGAACTGCGCGGCTTCCTCGAAGGTGAGCTGCAGGACCTGGCCGATGTTGCGACCCTTCCAGGTGATGTCGGCGAGGTCGGCGCTGTAACGCGAGCCGCGGCAGTCGTCGCACGGCAGATACGTGTCGGGCATGAATGCCATCTCGAGCTTGATCCGGCCCGCGCCCTCGCACGTGGGACAGCGGCCGCCGGCGGTGTTGAACGAGAAGCGGCCGGCGGCGTATCCGCGGATCTTGGACTCGGGCAGCGAGGCGAAGAACTGGCGGATGAGGTCGAAGATACCGAGGTAGGTCGCGGGCGTGGAGCGCGGCGTCTTGCCGATGGGCGACTGGTCGACCTCGACGACGCGTTTGAACCCGTGTGCGCCGCGCAGGTCGGCGAAGGGGGGCTGAGATTTGAGATCTGAGATTTGAGATTCGTCGGAGGCGAAGCCGGTGGCTTTGACGAAGGCGCGGCCGGCGAGGACGGATTTGTTTTCCTTGATGGCGTGGGCGACGGCGGGGTGGAGCACGTCGCGGAAGAGGGTCGATTTACCCGCGCCGCTCGGGCCGGCGACCATGATGAGGCGGCCGAGCGGGAGGCGGAGATCGAAGCCTTTCAGGTTGCGGAAGCGTGCGGCGCCGAGGTCGAGCCAGGCGCCTCTCCGGTTTTCGGCTTCCGGTTTCCGGTAGGCTCCGCGGAGCGGATGGGCGATGCCCTTGGCGAGGAAGAGACCGGTGAGGGACGTGTCGCTGGCCTTGATCTCGGCTGGCGTGCCGTTGGCGAGGATCTCGCCGCCGTGGATGCCGGCCGCGGGGCCGAGGTCGATGATGCGGTCGGCGCGCGCCATGAGTTCGTCGTCGTGCTCGACGACGAGGAGCGTGTTTCCTTTTTCGCGCAGCGCCTGGAGCGTCTCGATCAGGCGGTCGTTGTCGCGGGCGTGGAGGCCGATGGACGGCTCGTCGAGCACGTAGAGGACGCCGGAGAGATTGGAGCCGAGCTGCGCGGCGAGGCGGATACGCTGGGCTTCGCCGCCGGAGAGCGTCTCGGTGGGGCGGTCGAGGGCGAGGTAGCCGAGGCCGACGTGATCGAGAAACTTCAGGCGCTCCTCGATCTGCGGCACGATGTCCTGCACGACGAGCGTGCCGCGCGCGTCGAGTTCGAGTTCCCGCAGGTGCGCGAGCAGCTGCGAGGGGGTGCTGGCGAGCAGTCGGGGCAGGGAGAGCGGCGGGCGTTTGCCGCGGAAATGGAGCTTCACGGCGCGGCCGATGCGGTTGAGGCGGGCGCCGTGGCACTCGGGGCAGGGTTGGCCGGCGTCGCCGAGGTCGTCGGCCGAATCGATACCGAACTCACGCAGGCGGGCGGCGGGATCGTCCTCATCCTCCTCGTCGGGCTCGAGCATCCACGGGAAGACGCGGCCGTGGCCGCGGCAGGTCGGGCACCAGCCGCGCGGCGAGTTGAACGAGAAATTCTTCGGATCGAGCTCGGGGAAGGATTCGCCGGTCTCGATGTCGGTGCGCGTGGTGGAAAACCACGAGAGGATGTCACCGCGCTCGGTGAGGAGGAAGCAGGAGCCTTTTCCGAGATGGAGCGCGGTGGTGAGGCGATCGGCGGTCGATTTCGGATTTTGGATTTTGGATTTCGGATCGGGGCTGGCGCGCAGGTCGGCGACGACGACTTCGATGTCGTGCTCGCGGTAGCGGTCCAGCTTCTGGAATGCGTCGACGGGAATGAGCTGTCCGTCGGTGCGCATGAGCGCGTAGCCCTGTTTGCGGATCCAGTTGGCGATGGGTTCGTGGTGGCCCTTGCGGCCGCGGATGAGCGGGGCGCAGAGATAGTGGTGGCGCGCGCGGCGGGCGGCAGGCGTCTCGAGCACGCGCGTGAGGAGCTTGCGGAGTGCGCCGGGCGAGAGCGGGGTGACGGGCTTGTCGGTGTCGGGGTGGTGCTGCGTGCCGAGGCGGGCGTAGAGGAGGCGGAGGTATTGGGCGACCTCGGTGATGGTCGCGACGGTGGACTTGCGGGAGCCGCGGGTGACGCGCTGCTCGATGGCGACCGTGGGTGGAATGCCGGTGAGGCGGTCGATGGCGGGGCGCGGGAGTTGTTCGACGAACTGGCGCGCGTAGGGCGACATCGACTCCATGAACCGCCGCTGGCCCTCGGCGAACACGATGTCGAACGCGAGGGTCGACTTGCCGGAGCCGGAGACGCCGGTGACGACGTTGAGCTGCCGGTGCGGGATCGAGAGGGAGATGTTCTTGAGGTTGTTTTCGCGGGCGCCCTCGATGCGGAGGGTTGAGGAGGCGTGAGGCGTGAGGCTCGAGGCGGAAGGGGTAAAGCTGGCGGCGTAGGGGGCGGGGGCTTCGGCGGCGAGGAAGCCGCGGGCGTCTTCGGCGAGGGCGGCGCGGAGAAAGGGCGAGGTGGCGGTGTCGCAGGCGGCGACGTCCTCGGGCGTGCCGGCGGCGACGATCCGGCCGCCCTGGGCGCCGGCGTCGGGACCGATCTCGATGAGCCAGTCGGCGGATTTGAGGACGTCGAGGTTGTGCTCGATGACGATCACGCTGTGGCCGCGTTCGACGAGGGCCTGCAGGACGGAGAGCAGGCGCTTCACATCGTGGCGGTGAAGGCCGGTGGTGGGTTCGTCGAGGAGGAGGAGGGCGCCGGCGGTGGATTTCGGATTGGGGATTTCGGATTTCGGAGCGGAGGATTTGGCGGCGGGGGCGAAGGCGGAGAGGTAGCGGACGAGTTTGAGGCGCTGGGATTCGCCGCCGCTGAGGGTGTTGAGCGGCTGGCCGAGCGTGAGGTAGCCGAGGCCGACGGAGTCGAGCGTGGCGAGGCGGGCGCGGATCGCGGCGTGCCCGGCGAAGAGCGGGAGGGCATCGCTGATGCTCGTGGCGAGGAGGTCGGCGACGGAGCGGTCGTTCCACTGGATGGCGAGGACCTCGGGTTTGAAGCGCTTGGCCTCGCAGACGGGGCAGGGGACGAAAACGTCGGAGAGGAACTGCATCTCGACGCGCTCGTAGCCGAGGCCCTGGCAGTGGTCGCAGCGGCCCTCGCCGCTGTTGAAGGAGAACGAGGACGCGTTGAAGCCGGCGGCCTGCGCGGCGGGCGTCTGGGCGAAGAGTTCGCGGATAAGATCCCATGCCTCGGTGTAGAGGGCGGGATTGGAGCGCGGGGTGCGGGAGAGCGGCGACTGGTCGACGAAGACGATCTCGGTGAACTCGAGATCGCTCGCGATCGATTGGATCTGCGCGGGGTCCTCGGTGAGCTGGTGGCGCGCGGTGAGCAGTCCCTGGTGGATGACGTGGTCGAGCAGGGTCGACTTGCCGGAGCCGGAGACGCCGGAGAGGCAGACGAGGCGCTGGAGCGGGAGGCGGACGGTGAGATCGCGGAGGTTGTGTTTGCTGGCGCCGGTGAAGGTGAGCCAGGGCTGGGCAGGATTTGAGATCTGGGATTCGAGATCTGAGATGGGGCGGCGGGTCGTGGGCGTGGGGATCGTCTCGCGGCCGGAGAGGTAGGTGCCGGTGATGCTGCGCGGGGAGGCGAGCATCGCGGGGACGGGACCTGCAAATACGATGTGGCCGCCGCGGCTGCCGGGCTCGGGCCCGACTTCGATGACGTGGTCGGCGGCGCGGATCATGGCTTCGTCGTGTTCGACGACGACGACCGTGTTGCCCGCATCGGTGAGCGTGCGGATGATCGCGATGAGGCGCGCGATGTCGCGCGGGTGCAGGCCGACGCTCGGTTCATCGAGGACGAAGAGCGTGTCGACGAGGGAGGTGCCGAGGCAGCTGGTGAGATTGACGCGCTCGACTTCGCCGCCGGAGAGCGTGCGGGAGGAGCGGTCGAGCGTGAGGTAGCCGAGGCCGACCTGCTGCAGATAACGCAGGCGCGTGACGATCGACTCGTAGGCGAGCGTGGCGGAGCGGTCGGGGCTTTCGGATTGCGGATCGCGGATGGCGGAGCGGGCGAGCTGATCGAGGAAGGCGGAGACGGGGAGTTGATACAGCTCGGGCAGGGTGCGGCCCTGCCATTTCCAGCAGAGGGCCTCGGGTTGGAGGCGTTGGCCGCCGCAGTCGGGGCAAGGATTGTAGGCCCGGTAGCGCGAAAGGAAGACGCGCACGTGCATCTTGTAGGTGTTCTTCTCGAGCCAGCGGAAGAAGCCCTTCAGGCCATACCAATACTGCGGCCACGTCTTGCCGTTTTCCTCGCCGTAGCCCGGCTCGCCATCGATGACGAAGCGCTGCTGCTCGGGCGGCAACGAGGCGAAGGGGACATCGGTGCGGATCTTCTTTTTGCGGGCGAAGAGCAGGAGGTCCTTCTTGGAGTCGCCGTAGACGTCGCTCTCCCAGCACTTGATGACGCCGGCATCGATCGAGAGCGTGGAGTCGGGAATCGCGAGGCGGTAATCGATTTCGATGACGCGGCCGAAGCCGCGGCACTTCGGGCAGGCGCCGAGCGGCGAGTTGAACGAGAAGAGCGCGGGCGTCGCGGCGCGGAAGGTGCGGTCGGTTTTCGGGGAGTGGAGGCCGCGGGAGAAGTGGGCGAGTGCGGTGAATTGCGGATTGGGGATTTCGGATTGCGGACCGGCGGAGTTGAGAGAGCTCGGGGAGTTGGGTGCGCCGAAGAGGTGGACTTGGCCGTGGCCGAAGTGGAGGGCGGTCTCGACGGCTTCGAGGAAACGCGGGCGGTCAGCCTCGGCGAGGGCGATGCGGTCCTGGGCAACGAAGAGGTGCGGCGTGGATGAGGCGGCGAGCGGAGACGGGTCGGCGAGGAGGTCGTCGATTCGGTGCAGGTTGAGGCCGGCCGAAGCGGTTGCTTCCGCGGCGGCGGGCACGAGCACGCGGACGTAGGACTGGCCCTTCAGGCTGGTGAGGATCTCGGGCCAGGTGAGGTTGGCGGGTTTGGCGACCTTGAAGGCGACGATGACGGTGCGGGCGCGAAACGCGGCGAAGGACTTGGCCCAGATGGTCTGCGGATTGTCGTCCTCGACCTTTTCGCCGGTCGCGGGATCGAAGCATTCGGCGACGTGGCTGAACCAGACTTTGCAGAAGTCGGTGAGCTCCGTCATCGTGCCGACGGTCGAGCGGGAGGTCTTTACCGTGTTGGTCTGCTCGATGGCGATCGACGGGCGGATGTTGTCGATCGAGTCGACCTTGGGTTTGTCGAGCAGGTCGAGAAACTGGCGTGTGTAGGCGCTGAACGTCTCGACGTAGCGCCGCTGGCCCTCGGCGTGCAGCGTGTCGAACACGAGCGAGGATTTGCCCGCGCCGCTGAGGCCGGTGACGACGATGTAGCGGCCGAGCGGCACATCGAGGTCGAAACCCTTGAGGTTGTTCTGCCGGACACCGCGCAGGCGGATGCATTCGGGACGGGAAGATGCGGGCACAGTGGCGGGAGAACTCACGCGCGCACCAAGCGGAGGACAAATGGAAACGCAACTGCCGCCGCGGTGCGGCGGGCATTACTGACAGAAGGGTGTCAGGAGCGCGGATACGGCGGACCGGAGAACGGCGCGCGGGCGTCTGCGGCTGCCGGGCGACGGCGGGTCTGGCGCGGGTGCTCAGCGCGCGGCGAGCGTGAGCGTGGCGCCGGCGTTGCGGATGGAGCAGACGACGGGCTCGGCGGGGCGGGTGTCGGTGACGACCGTGAGGCGCGGGCCGAACGGGGCGGTGAGGCTGAGAGCCTTGCGGCCGAACTTGGTGGCATCGATCGCGAAAATCGTGCGCTCGGCGGCGGCGATCATTTTGCGCTGTGCGGCGATGACGAGGCTGTGGTGATTCCAGACGCCGCCCTCGGTGACGCCGGTGCCGCCGAGGATCGCGAGATCGGCGTGGACCTGCTCGAGGCTGGTCTCGCAGCCGGGGCCGACGAGCATGCCCATGCGGCCGAGGATGCTGCCGCCGGTGACGATGGTCTCGGTGTTGCCGACCTCGCCGAACAGCGTGGCGACGGGCAGGGAGTTGGTGATGACGCGGACGCGTTTTTCGACGAGCAGGCGGGCGACGGCGAAGGCGGACGAGCCGCCGTCGAGGATCACGGTGGTGCCGGGAGCGACGCAGTCGGCGATGAGCGAGGCGATGACGTATTTCCGGTCGGCCTGTTTCTGGATGCGCGCGAGGATGTCGTGCTCCTGCTCGAGGACATCGGTCTCGATGAGCGAGGCGCCGCCGTGGTGCCGGCGGACGAGGCCGCGGTTCTCGAGGTCATCGAGCACGCGGCGCACGGTGGAGAGCGAGGCGCCGTAGGTCTCGGCGAGGGTGCGGAGATCGGCGTATTTGTGTTCGCGCAGGTGGCGTTCGATGAGGTCCGTGCGTTGCTTGTTGGTCATCGCAGGGTAGAAAGGCGGAAGGCGGAAGGGGGAGGGTGGAAGGCGGAAGGGGGAGGGCGGAAACGCGGCGGGCGGTTAACGGGGGGCGCCGAGTTGGGCGAAGAGGTCGAGGTAACGCTGGACGTTGCGGTCGGGGTCGAAGGTGTCGCGGGCGTGGTGCGCGGCGGCGGCGGAGAGCGTGGCGCGCGCGGCGGGCGGCAGGGCGATGACGTCGAGGACGCGGCGGCGGAAGGCGTCGCGGTCGTCGCGCGCGATGGTCCAGCCGGTGTGGTCGGGAACGAAACACTCGTCGATGCCCTGCGCGCGATAGGCGACGCAGGGCAGGCCGTGGGCCTGGGCTTCGATGAGAAAGTTGGAGAGCGCCTCGGACCAGGAAGCGTGGACGGCGAGGTCGGCGGCGCGGTAGAGGGCGGCGGGGTCGCGCTGGAAACCGAGGCAGCGGACGCGGGCGGCAAGGCCGAGCTCGGCGACGCGGCGGACGCAGGCGTCGCGCGCGGGGCCGTCGCCGGCGAGCCAGAGTTGCCAGTCGGTGCCGGGCGGGAAGCCGGCGGCGATCTCGACGAGTTCGCGTTGGTTCTTCTCCGGGCGGAACATCGCGACGCAGAGCAGCACGGTGGTCGAGGGCGAGGCGCCGTGTTGGGCGCGCAGCGACTCGCGCGCGGCGGGATCGGGCGTGCGGGCGGCGGGCGGGAAGACGAGCGAGTTGGGGATGACGGCGATCCGGGCCGCGGGCACGGCGTAGTCGCGGACGAGGGTGTCGCGGGCATCGCGGCTGTTGGCGACGATGTGGCGGACGGTGGCGAGCGAGCGGCGGAAGAGTGCGGGCAGCGGCTTGCCGGTCCGCATGGTGGCGAGGGTGATTGTGCCGGGGAGGGCGCGTTGGACGCGGCCGGCGTGGCAGTTGGCCATGCGGCCCATGCCGACGACCACATCGGGCGCGAGACGACGCAGCCGGGCGACGAGGCCGGGGGCGAACCAGTCGAGGCCGAGGTCGAACGGCTGCAATGCGTGCCGGGTGACGGCCGGTGCGAGCGTGCCGGCGAGCGTGCCGCCGGGGCGAAACGTGACGACGGCGGCGGTGTGGCCGGCGGCGGCGAAGGCGTTGGCGAGGAGGATGGTCTGACGCTCGGTGCCGCCGCTGCGCAGGAGATCCTGAAGCAGGGTGATTTTCATTGCCCGAGCGGGGGGCGGGGCGATGGTGGGCGGCTCACGCAATGAAATCGCCGCTGCTGCAACTGCTCGTCCGGTGGCTGGTGCTCGCGCTGGGGGTAATGATCGCGACGAAGATCGTGCCGGGCATCGCGGTGGCGAAGGACGGCACCACGCTGCTCGTGGTCGTGCTGCTGCTGAGTTTCTTCAATGCGATCATCAGGCCGCTGCTGGTGCTGTTCACGCTGCCGTTCATTCTGGTCACGATGGGACTCGGGGTGCTGGTGATCAATGCCTTGTTGTTCATGCTCGTGGGGCGGCTGGTGCAGGGCTTCGAAGTGGATGGATTCTGGTCGGCGCTGCTGGGCTCGCTCGTCGTTTCGGTGACGAATCTGCTCGTGAGCCTGGTGACGCGCGGGAGCCGCAAGGACGATGGGCGCGACGGGCGCCGCGGCGGCCCGAAGCGCGGCAAGAACGACGACGTGATCGACATCTGAGACGGGTGATTGGTGCGTTTGGCGCGGGTGCGCGGGGCGGGTGATGGCGACCGAGTTTCCGTTTGACCGTGATTCGCTCCGTCGCGACGTTCGCCGAATGGCTGAAACGACGGAATACGATCTGATTGTCATCGGCGGTGGACCCGCGGGTTACGCGGGGGCGATTCGCGCCGGGCAACTGGGCAAGAAGGTGGCGTGCATCGAGCTCGAGCGCGCCGGCGGCACGTGCCTCAACTGGGGGTGCATTCCGACGAAAGCGCTGTTGAAGAGCGCGGAGCTTTACCGCTCGTTTCAGAAGGCGGAGACGTTTGGCCTGGCCGTGAAGGACGTCGGCTTCGACTTCGGCAAGGTGATGGAGCGCTCGCGTGGCGTCGCGAGCACGATGGCCAAGGGCGTGGAGTTTCTCTTCCGCAAGAACAAGGTCGACTACATCGTGGGCCGGGCGCAGGTGACCGTGCCGGGCATGGTCGAGGTGACCGAGGGCGAGCACAAAGGAAAGTTCTTCAAGGCGAAGAACGTGCTGCTCGCGACGGGCTGCAAGCCGCGCCGCCTGCCGGAGGTGCCGGTCGACGGCCAGCGGGTGATGACCTCGCGCGAGGCGCTGGAGGTCCGCAAGGCGCCGCCGAAGTCGGTGGTGATCCTGGGCGCCGGAGCGATCGGCGTGGAGTTTGCGTATTTCTTCAATGCCTTCGGTTCGAAGGTGACGCTGGTGGAGATGCTGCCGCAGATCGTGCCGGTCGAGGACGAGGACGTGGGCAAGGCGCTGCAGCGGTCGTTCGAGAAGCAGGGCATGACCGTGCACGTGAACACGAAGGTGGAGAATATCCGCGTCCGTAAGGACAAGGTGGAGGTCTCGCTCGTGAAAGGCGGCGAGGCGAACTCGACGGAACTCGAGGCGGAAACGCTGCTGATCGCGATCGGCGTGACGCCAAACCTCGAGGGCACGCTGGCGGCGAAGGTGAAGCTCGATCTCGACCGCGGTTACGTGAAGGTGAACGACAATTACGAGACGAGCGTGAAGGGCATCTACGCGGCGGGCGACATCATCGGGCCGCCGTGGCTCGCGCACGTGGCGACCTTCGAGGCGGTGAATGCGGTGAACGCGATGTTCGGGCACCACCATCAGGGCCGCGTGAAGATTTTCCCCGGTGCGACGTATTGCCAGCCGCAGATCGCGAGCGCGGGTCTGACCGAGAAGGCGGCGAAGGAGAAGAAGCTCGATTACAAGGTCGGCAAGTTCCCGTTCACCGCGTCGGGCAAAGCGGTCGCCGCGGGCGATTCCGAGGGTTTCGTGAAGGTCATCAGCGACGCCAAGACGGGCGAGATCCACGGCGTGCACATCCTCGGCAACGAGGCGCCGGAGCTCATCGCCGAATACGTGCTCGCGATGAACATGGAAGGCTCCGTCGACGAAGTGCACCGCTCGATCCACGCGCATCCGACGTTGAGCGAGGCGCTGATGGAAGCGGCGGCGGCGACCAGCGGCGAAGCGATCCACATCTGAGCGGACGGAATCGACGGTCGGCGGACGCGCGGGGCCGACCCGCGCGGGCGTGGCCGGTGTGATTTCGACGTGCGTCGTTCCTGCGGGGAGCGTAATTCCGGGCCGTGTTTGAACGCATTCGGCAACGTAGCCTGATTGCAGCGCTGCTCCTCGCGGTGGCGACGCTGCTCCGCGCGCAGGGCACGGCGATTCCGGAAGCGGAGGCGCTTTATGTGCCGACGGCCGCGCGGCTGGCCGCGCTCCAGACGGCGGCGAAGCGCGATGGCTGGCGGGCGCAGGCGGAGACGCTGCGGGCGGCGGCGGTGCTCGCCTATCAACGGGACAAGCTGCAGGCCGCGGAGGGGTGGCTGAACGTGTTTCGCTGGGCGCGGCTGTGGGGCATGACGGAAGGAGAATTCGTGCCGCAGTGGGTCGCGGCGGTGAATGCGGCGAAGGTGGGCCACAGCAACATGGCGGCACCGAAGAGTGTGCGGCAGGCGCCGATGGGGATGCTGCTGGCGCCGGAGTTGCAGGCGTGGCTGCTGAGTCAGCCGGCGGTGACGGCCGAGTTTTTCGGCCTGCTCGCAAGCGTGGACTACGTGCCGCGGGTCTTCGAGATCCTGAACGAACTGCATCGGGCGGACGCGGTGAAGTTTCGCTCGTTCTCGTCGCTGGCGATCGCGCTGGCGCTGGTGCACGACGTGCCGCCGCCGCCCGTGTGGCCGCACGCGCAGGTGAGCGAGCAGGCGTTGCCGCGGGTGCTGACGGCTCCGGCGGCGGCGTTTGCGTGGTGGGTCCGGCAGGAGCAGAACGGGCGGCTGTATCACCGCGTGTCGCGGTTGCGGGCGGACGAGCTGAAGTTCGTGGTCGATACGGTGGCGCCGCTCGCGGAGCTGGAGTGGGCGCAGACCCGCGTGGGCCAGCCGCTCGGGCAGCTTGCGCAGGCGTATGCGATGGTCCGCTACCGGCGGGACCGCGTGGCGGCGGGGCAATACCAGTGGCCCGGCCGCAGCTACGCGCTCGCGGACATTCTCGGGCAGGGCGGGATCTGCTCGGATCAGGCGTATTTCGCGACGCAGGCGGGCAAGGCGCGGGGCGTGCCGACGCTGTTGTTCTACGGGGCCGGCAACGACGGGCGGCACGCATGGTTCGGCTACCTCGACGGCAACCAGAAGTGGCACCTCGATGCGGGACGTTACGCGGAGCAACGCTTCGTCACCGGGCGGGCGCGCGATCCGCAGACCTGGCGGGAATTTACCGACCACGAGCTCCAGTTTCTGACGGAGCGTTTCCGCGAGCTGCCGGCCTACAAGCAGTCGCGGGTGCATGCGGTGTTTGCGGCGGAGTTTCTGGCCGAAGGCCGGGCGCCGCTTGCCGGGGCGGCGGCACGTCGGGCGGTGACTTTCGAGCGGCGGAATGTGGACGGCTGGGAAACGCTGCTCGCTGCGGCGCGGGCGGAGAAGCGGGACGCGAAGACGATCGAGAGTCTGCTGCGCGAAGCGGCGCTGGCGTTGCAGCGTTATCCGGATCTGGAGGCGGCGTATCTCAACCGCGTCGCGGAGAGCCTGCGCGCGCGCGGCGAGCGGAGCGCGGCGGACGAGGAGCAGCGCCGGGTGGCGTTGAAGAACAAGGGCGCGCGCGGCGATCTCGCGGCGAGCCAGGCGCGCGAGGCGGTGCAGCGGGCGATCGCGACGCAGGGCGTGGCGCAGCAGATCGAGGCCTACAACAAGGCCGTGGACCTGCACGGGCGAGGAGCGGGCACGATCTTCTTCGACGAAGTGGTGGCGGGGTTCGTCGAGTATCTGCTCGAGCTGGGCAACCCGGCGGAGGCCGCGCGTGCGCTGGAGCGGGCGAAGCGGACGCTGAAGATCGAGCCGGGCAGCCAGCTCGCGAAGGAGATCGAGGCGCTGGCAGAGCGGATCAAGACGGCGAAGTGATGCCGCGGCGGGGCGGCCTCAGCGGGCGGGGCGGAGAATCTCGAGGGCGACGAGCATCGCGGCGTTGCGCGTCTCGAGGCCGAGTTTCTGGAAGATGTGCTCCACGTGCTTGTGCACGGTGCGGACGTTGGCGCCGAGGATAGTGGCGATGTCGGGGTTGCTCTTGCCCTGGGCGATCCAATACAGGACCTCGGCCTCGCGGGGGGTGAGCCCGAGCCGGGTGAGCGCGCCGGGGCCGGGGGGCGAGCCGCGCTCCTCGAGGACGAGCATCTGGAGGTCGTTGCGATCGCGTTCCGAGAAGCGGCGGACCTCGAGCGGGGCCTCGCCTTTGCCGAGGCCGGGCGGCAGGAGGCCGTCGGCCTGCGGGCCGAAGTGTTTGTGCAGCAGGTCGGCGGCGAGGCGGGTGCTGAAGACGATCCGGCCGGCGGCGTCGGCGAGCACGACGGCGCGGTCGAGGGAGTGCGCGAGCTGGTTCTCGGCCTCGATGCGGAGGGCGAGTTCGTCGGCGAGGCTGCGTTGCAGGGCGCGGATCTGGAGATGGGCGGCGACGCGCGCGATGACCTCGGGCGGGTAGACGGGCTTGGTGATGTAGTCGACGGCGCCGGCTTCGAAGGCACGGAGTTTCTGCGCGGGCTCCTCGATGGCGGTCATGAATATGACCGGGACGTCGCGGCACTCGGGGCGTTCCTTCAGTTTCCGGCAGGTGGAGACGCCGTCCATGCCCGGCATCACGAGATCCATGAGCACGAGATCGGGCGTGGTGTGCTCGAGCAGGGAGAGGGCGCTGCGGCCGCTCTCGGCGACGAGGATCTCGTGGCCGGCCTCGGTGAGCGCATCGAGGAGGAGCGAGAGATTGGCCGGGGTGTCGTCGACGACGAGGATGCGCCGGGAGGATGAGTCGCTCATGGGACGGAGGAGGAAAGCTGGCGTTCGAGCATCTCGCGGATGCGCTCCATCCGATAGGTCCGCGCAAAGACGTCGAGCGCATCCGCGAGCGGATCGCCCTTCAATTCCTCGAGGCGGCGGCGGAGCAGGGCGATCTCGCCGCGGCGCGCGATGGCAAGCAGTTCGTGGACGACGGCGGGCGCGAGCCGCGTGGCGACGCTGCCGGCGGGTGCACGGCTATCGCTGCGTTGGGCGGGCAGCTCGCCCTCGGTGATCCATTCGAGCTGCAGCGCGAGCGCGAGGCGCGCGAGCAGATCCTCCTCGCGAAACGGCTTGGGCAGAAAATCGTCGCAGCCCGCGGCGAAGGCCTTCTCGCGGTTGAACGAGAGCACGGAGGCGGACATCGCGAAGAGTTTCAGGCGCTCGCCGCCCGGTGGTTCGCGGAGCCGGCGGGCGAGCTCGAGGCCGTCCATGCCCGGCATGCGCAGATCGAGAAAAACCAGATCCGGCCGCAGGTCCGGGATCGCCGCGAGCGCCTCGGTGCCACCGGCGGCTTCGGCGAGCTCGAAGCCGAGCGGCGTGAGCAGATCGCGGAGGACGTGGCGGTTGGTGGCGACATCGTCGACGACGAGGAGACGACGGCGCGCGCCGCGATAGCCCGTGACGGTGGCGCCGGCGGCGGGGCTGGCGTTGGCATCGACGGCGAGCACGGGCAGGCGCACGGCGAAATGAAACCGGCTGCCGCGTCCCGGCTCGCTCTGCACGCGCAGTTCGCCGCCCATCAGCGCGACGATGCGCTGGCTGATCGCGAGGCCGAGGCCGGTGCCCGGTTCGGGTGGCCGGCCGTCGACGGCCTGCTGGAAGGGTTGAAACAGGCGGGCGACATCGGCGGGGGCGATGCCGACGCCGGTGTCGGTGACCGCGAAGACGATGAGTTCCGCGTCCCGCTCCGGCGCGAGGGTGACGGAAAGCTGGACCGAGCCGGCGGCGGTGAACTTGGCGGCGTTGCCCAGAAGATTGTCGATCACCTGCCGGAGCTTGAGCGGGTCGCCGAGAACGAGATCGGGCAGATCGGGCGCGAGATCGAAGACGAACTCGAGGCCCTTCTGTTCGAAGCGCGGACTGCCGGCGGCCGCGATGTCGCGCAGGAGCTGCGGCAGGTGAAACGGCGTGGTCGCCAGCTCCATGCGGCCGGCCTCGATCTTGGAGAAATCGAGCACCTCGTTGATCATGCGCAGCAGGTGTTCGCCGCTGGTCTGCACGATGCGGAGCCGCTCGCGATTCCGGACGGAGAGCTCGCGGTCTTTCATCAGCACCTGGGCGTAGCCGATGACGCCGTTGAGCGGGGTGCGCAGCTCGTGGCTCATGTTGGCGAGGAAGGTGCTCTTGGCCTGGTTGGCGGCGTCGGCGGCCTCCTTGGCGATCTTCAATTCGGCGGTGCGCTCGGCGACGATGTTTTCCAGGCGTTGGCGTTCCCGATCGGAGCGGCGGAGTCGCCACCGGATGAACCCGCCGACGGTGGCGAGCGCCGCGAGGGCGTAGAGCGCGTAAGCGGCGTCGGTGCGATACCAGGGTGCGGCGATGCTGAAGACGAATGCGGCGGGTGGGCCCGGCCGGCGGTCGGCGTCGAGGGCACGCGCCTCAAAGGTGAACGGGCCGCCGATGAGATTGGTGAACTCGGCCTCGGTGCGGGCGCTGGGTTCCGACCACGTGTCGTCGTAGCCGAGCAGGCGCGTCTGGTAGCGGAGGGTGTCGCCGGCGGAGAAGGAGGGACTGGCGAAATGGAAACGCACGGGGGAGCGCGAGAACGGCAGCCGCGGAGCGGTGAGTCCGCCGAGGGCGGCGCCGGCGTGTTCGATGCGCCGGATGACGAGGGATGGGGGCGGGGTGGGCGG
>JACCED011014031.1_pt1 | contig 17476 bp, 36 predicted proteins | sample 7455021 | NCBI WGS metagenome assembly JACCED01 (sample SAMN15323456, study PRJNA562643) | freshwater metagenome | isolation source: river surface water | place: USA:Blue River Watershed | collected 2017-08-19 | reverse complement strand
GATTTTGCTAGACTTACACCAGACTTACTGTTTAATGTGACAGCGATTGGTTGTGGTCTTGCTGGTTATAATCCTTCTCAGATAGCACCGATGTTTTCCAGCGCTTCCGGACTTTCCAATGTCCGACTACCAGAGGAATTTAAAAAGGTATTAACACAATGAACGCTTTTTTCGAATGGATGTTTATCTTCCTCTGTTTCTTTCTTTTCTGGGGAGAACCAGATGTTTGGGACAAAGCACACGATTATGTGATGCACAACTTAGAGGTAAACAAAACATGCGAAAAACAATACTAGCCTTAGCACTCCTGTTAACCAACACAGCATTTGCACAGCAACCACCAGGAGAAATCATTGACTTGGTCAAACCAATGAAATGTTCCCGTGCAGAATCTGTGATGAACTTCTTTGCAGAGAAATTCAAAGAGAAGCCATTGTGGGTTGGCAAAACATCTACTGGCACACACATTGTGTTAATGGTAAATAAAGAAACCAAAACATGGACACTCATAGAATATGACAGCGCACTTGCATGTGTTCTAGGTGCTGGCGAAACCAGTAGCAGCACAGACGGTTTGTCCATTTAAGAGAGAGTATTATATTATGATTAATAGAGTATCACTACACCAAGATGACTTGGTGGCTATCAAAAATTTTTGTGAAAAGTATCCAGATTCTGAATATCTGACTATCGAAGTAGACAGTTCTTCTGGTATTGGTTCGATTGTCACAGTTTCTTTACCGACTGTGGTAAACGGTGACCTTGTTACTATTGTGAAAACTATCGTAGATGAGAGTGGTTGGTGAGTAAGACCTTTGTTATTGCTGGTAACCACGACCACGCTAGAATATGGATTAAAGAAGATGTGGATAAGAGATATCGTGCCGGAGAAACCTCTATCACCTTGTCTGACTACATTTATGTGTCTGGACCAGAACAACTCAGAGGTTACTCCGATCCACATGGTGTCTTTATTGGTAACTGGTATGAAAGAAAAGATATCCGTGAGATACTTACAATACTTCACATGAGTGGTAATAAAGTAAACACACAGATATTGAAAGCACTACAAGTATATGGAGAATATGTAAATGAAAACAAGTGATGTGAATAGATTAATTGCAAACCTTGAAGATAGTCTGAACAGTCTGAAAGACAAGGACAAAATTCAAGCAGGTGCAGAGATTCATTCTGGTGACGGCGGTTACTCCATCGGAACCAGAGAGGCTTATGAAGAATTCGTTAAGAAAAGAAACTACGAAATTCCAGTAAGCCGTTCCACCTCCGAAAAAAAATTTCCAAATAAATGATGGATCCAGTAAGACATTGTGACCTGTATAAGGACGAAGGCTGTGCTCACGTAGACGGCTTTCTATGTGACTTTGAGACTTGTTCAATGAGGTTGGAATACATCGGGGCTCCAGAAAAAAATTTCGAATCCTCTGAGGAAGCCCCAGAAAATAAAAAATGAGAAAAAAGAGTTTGACCTGGTGGAGCTTTTTTAGCTAATCGCTTTCCTACGGCGCCCCCACCCCATCGGCTAACAGCTCCCCAAAGAGCAGCCAAAAAAAAGGGAGACCAGCACCAGACTGGTCTCCCGAAACCCCCACCATCCAGCCGAGCCTCAAGTGGGGGAGAGCGAATTCAAATTAAGCAACAGCCAAGCGAATAACCTTGGCCATTTTCTTACCGTGAGCAATGTAACCGATAACCGGCACGGTTTTGTCATAGCAAGCACGGCAGCTCAAGCACTTACCGCCTTGCTCTGGTGCTTGGCATACTGTAACACCAGCAGGCACAGCAGCACCGGCAGGAATGATGGTTGAACCATGCACGCCTTTGGTGTATGAGCCATCCACAGCATCGGATGATGGTCGGACCATTACATTATCCAGAGCTTGCATTTTAGCAATGATAGCCTGGAATTTTGGAAACTTGTACATGCGGGTGGGCAACCAGTGCTTGGTAGCAGGGGTTGATTGCATCACCTGGAGCATTTTCTCTGCCAAGCCAATAGCGTACATGTCGCCGCTATCAAACCAGCGGAAGTGGGTTTGCTTTTTGAGCTCTTGGATCATAGTAGCTACCCAGCTATCTTCCTGCCATGCAGCTTTATTGTCAGCTCGCACGGCTTTGGTATCGGGGAAATTGTAGCAACCAGTGGTGGCATAGCAACCAGAGCAAGCAGGGACCAATTGACCGTCAGGACCAACCGAACCGGGGCAGGTTTCAACAGCTTGCAAGGACCAGCTCTTGGTGCCAAGCTTAGAGGTTTTGCTAACTTTATTCATTTTCGCTCCTGTTTTTTACTATGGTTGTACTATAACACACCTGGCGGGAATGGCAAGCGTAAACTTTAGTATTCAAGCCACCAGCTGGAGTATTAGCTGCGCCGTTTTGGTGCAGGTGTTAGCGCAAGCGCTTGCCACCGTCAGCACGGCTGTGTTATAATATGCGCCCACCAAGGCACCGGTTATGAAAACAAAAGCATTCATTAGAATGGTCTCCAATAGAATAAGTCCAAGACAATTACAACCAGAGCAAGCACGTATACGGTGCCCATTGCCCAAGCCGTCAAGCGGTGAAAATCAAGCATTTTTTGTCCTTTTGAAAATTATTTGCTGGCAATATTTCAGCCAGCGGCTTCGGGGATCCGATCCCTCTGCCTTAAGCGCTTGCTTTGCGTGCCATGATAGCAGCAGCAATAGCGTTATCTTCCGCACCGTATTTGGTGACGGTGCCCTTAGAAGGACGCTTAGCAGCCTTTTTTGCTTTGGTGCCAACAGCACCAACCTGCTTCGAGAGCAGCTTAGCAAGGCGTGCTTCTGCCTTAGCAATTGCTGCAGCACGTTTAGCTTCAGCACTGGCAAGCTTGTCAGCCTTAGCAGCTTCACGCTCTGCCTGCACCTTAACACGGAGAGCAGCAACCAATTCCTTGGTAGCTTTCAGGGTTGCTACAGCGCTTTTCAATTCAACAGCCAGGGGGGAGAGAGCTTTTGTCATAAAATGTCCTTTTCAATTAACATGGATGGATTCTAACCTAAAATTGCCGATTAGGCAACCTGAGAACTTTTTTCTTCCAGCATTCTGCTCAAGATATATTTTGCACGGTTGAGCTCTTTCCGTGCCTGCTCTTGGGTTTGAGCAGTATTGCAAGCAATGAGCTCCTGACAATCGGACAGCATGCTCATCACCACCATTTCCAAACCTACGTGCTTGGCTGTGAAGCTTTGCATGTATTCGGATTGGATGGTAGCTTCTGAAATACCGTAGCACTTGCTTTCAAATTCCGTCATTCCTGCGTCCTTTCGCTTTGTTTTCAATATGAGTGTACTATAACACACCTGGCAGGACTGGCAAGCATTATCGGCAAAGTCCAGCATTCCGGTCAACTATTCCAGGACGCTTGCCAAAACCAGCAGGACCTGTATAATAGCACCTATTCGAAAGCGACTGGGGTGGACGCTGGGGCTGGGCGTCATAATAAAATTAAAACTTTTTTCTTCCAGTTGCAATTGTGAGAACTTTTTTCTTATATTGCCAAAACCTGAAAAATCGGTTATAATACCATCATAATTTGAAAACGAAAGGTTTACAATGAGCGAAAAGCAGAAAATGTATACTTTGGTTCTAACCGAAGCGGAATTAGAACTAATTTATGACCAACTGAATATAGTAGAACTATATGATGACAGCGAAGAAAATCTAATACTTTGTGATTCAATTAATGACAAAGTATTCAAAGCACAAAAGGAGTAATACTATGGGTAAAATGTCAGAAATTAGTATTCGTTTAAGCGAACTAGAGGAAATGCTGTATACTTTTGGTCTCAGCTATGAACCCTTCATACAGGAATGTAAACTTTTGTGTGAATTAGGGTTCGCCGATGAGGTAAATTGTATTATCTGGGAATTTGAGAACCATTGTTTTAACCAGTGAGATGCTTTGTAGTGCTAAATGTTTATGCCGCTAAGACGCTAAGACTTAATACTTACAGGTATCTTGCGATTCATAATGCGAAATATTACACTTTTTTGCACTTTTTGACACTTAAGCATTCCAAAGCACTTCAGGTAAGATTCAGGTAAGATTTTATGCACAAGTTATCCACAGGTTTATGCACAACCCCAGGTGAGTGTATACTATGGTTCTCAGCACGAAAACTTTAGTTTTCTATTAATACTTGACCATTTTGCTGTAATACTATAGCAATATGCTTGCCAAAACCTAGGACTCCTGTATACTTGCGTACATGTTGATTGATAAGGACAAACCAATGCCATTAACCAAAAATGACTACATTGCTCTGATTATTGAGCATATTGTAAACCAAGGTTATAAATCTTCTGATGATTTTGTGAACTATATTACTATGATTCTTCCCATGATGAATACGGAAGAATTACAAGGTGAATTAGAAGATTTGGAAATTAATGCTATTGGTTTAGGTGAATAATATGACATTTGAAGAAAAAGTGAGAACTTTTGATGTATTATATGCGTTGTATCGCAGTCCAGGTAATACTTCTTTATTCAAAGGTGTGCCGGTTGAAATGCGTGACCGAGTGCTTTCGTATTACAAGGCAGTAGGTCAGAAGGTAAAACTAAGGTATCGTGGTCCTCGGAAACATAGAACCTTTCGTTCACCAAATACTCGCCAAAGTAGTTGCTTGAAGGTAGATGCTAAAACTTTTGCAGTATATGTCAGGTAATACGTTAGTATTCCAGTCAGGTATTGGAATACTATGGTATTAGGTTGCCAAGTCAGGTAAAATCTGGTAGAATTGTGTTTTTAATGAGCGAGGTAAAAAATTATGACTTTTCGTGATGACATTTTGGAAATGGTTGATGAAATGATTGATTGTGACGGTGAGGTGCGTATTGGCAACCTGCTGTTTTCACGTTCGGAAATCGTCAAGCGTTTAGACCCTACTGCATACCGCATTATGGTCAATGAGATAATCGATTCTCAAATTGAAGATTTGGAATATGAAATCGACCATTTGGATCCAGAATTGGATGCTGATGAGATAGCAGATTTGCAAGAGCGGATCGCTGAATTGCAAGATGTTTCAACTTAATAGGAGTTGGATATGCTTGAGGTAGAAGATTTTGGCATGTTCACGGATGCTGGTAACGGCGCCGTGCAGGCAATCGTTGAAGGTGCCATTTCCAATGATTTGTCATGGAATGATGTGGTAGACTGTTTGCAGGCATTATCGGAACGTGAAGGTTTCGAAGAAGCAATGGATACTGAGGTGCGTGAATGTGTGTATCGAGCACTTGGTTTCTCGGATGACTATGACGGTCAACCTGATGAAGCGCAGGAATGGTATGATTTTGACCCCGATTGTTAATATTAGGAGATTGCTATGAAGGTAAAATTGCCGTTTGATTGTATGATTTTGGATGCCGAACCAGTCGAGGTAAAAAATCGATTCTCTGGTGAATCATGTATGCTCACGCCCGAAGCGGTAGCAGTATATGATACCATCATGGGTTGTGAAATGGTCGGTGATTATAAGAAAATGCGTAAGGGATTGGATTGGTTTCGCCAATACTTCCCTGAAGAATATATGATTTTATTGGATTGATTATGACAAATTCAGAATTAATTAATAAATTGATGACAGCACAGAAATTATTGGCTGACGTATATCATTGGTCAGATTCACCGTTGGATGGATCATCAGGTCATATTAAAACAAATGCTGAAATATCTCGGTTGATGAGTTGTGCCGATTCTTGTATTGAAGATTGTTTGAATGAATTGGAATATTATGAATAACGAAACCTATTGGTTTGCTCGTGGTTACTATGACGGCAGAACCGCCGGTGTTGGTGATGACGCTTTGCGTGACATGTTGAACGATGACAATTGGTCAGCATATATGCGTGGTTATGGCACCGGCGTGACCGACTATTGCACCAAAGACTTGGCGGAGATGAATTAATGGCAAAACGTAAGTTTAACAAAACCGATATGGAAACCATATTGGCACAATTATTTGAGAATAATTTTCAAAAACATGGTGACCATGATATTGTGATTGAATACTTACTTTCGCAATATGTTCACCTATTTGGTGAAATCTCACGCTCTGCTCAAGTAGAGCAACTGATTGGTTTTAAGAATTTGGCAAAGGAAATATAATGGAAAATGTGAATACTACCTTTTGGGATATGATGGTATTTGAGTTGCAAGGCAATAAATTCAATAATTATGGATTGAATGTAATTGCTGAAACCCAATGCCGTGGTGAAGTTGGTGAACCAAAACAATATCTAAAATTGACTGAGCGGTTATACACACCGACAGCAATGGAGAGATTTGCTGCAAAGTAATACTAAAGTAATACTTGCCAAACCTATGGGTTTCCTGTATAATGATGGTTCAAATTGTGAAAGGTGAATATGGAATTTAGTAATGATAAACCAACCAAAAGCGCATTGTATTTGGTTGACCGTGACAAGCAAGGCAAATGGTATCGTTGGTATGATGCAGACACCGACACCTGGTCGATGTGTGGTTCTGATATGAATGAAGCATTGGCTAATCGTGACAAAGTATCGCCTGTTGGTTTCTTCCCATGGGTTGGTCCTTTGACTGGTCCTAAATTCAACCCTAACGTGCCCGTTCAGGTTGTCACCGAAGATGCACCAAAGGCACCAAAACAGAAAAAGGTCGCCCGTAAGATGGCACGCCAGCGCACCGCTGCACCTGCCAAACTGGTTATTTCCAAAGTTGGCAACACCAAAGTTGGTTCTATTGTGAAAGGCACCAAGACCGTGCATCCTGATGGCACCGTGTTCTATCGTGAGGATCGACAAAAGTGGATTGCCATGTGGAACGGCAAACAAGAAGCAGCACGCCCTACACCTGAAGCGTGTTTGGCATTCTTGAAGAAAAAATACAATTTCGATGGTATCGTTATTAAGGAGTAAATGATGGGTTTGGATATGTTTGCATGGCGTGTGGCTGCCGAAGATGCCATTGGTGATTTTGAGATTGCCAAAGATGACAAAGGCGAATCAAAATTGGAAGAAATGTTCTACTGGCGCAAACACCATGACCTGCATGGTTGGATGGAACGCCTGTATCGTGACAAAGGCGGCACCAAAGAATCGTTTAACTGTGTGCCTGTGCGGTTGACCAAAACCGATTTGGACCTGTTGGAGCACGCCGTATTGAATAACAAACTGCCTGAAACTACTGGCTTTTTCTTTGGCACCAATCCGCCTGATGAAGATTCAATGAAGCGGGATATGGAATTTATCTCTGCTGCAAAGGTTGCCATTGCTGCTGGTGATGCCGTTTACTACGATTCTTGGTGGTAATATGGCAGACACCTTATGGGGAATGTTCATGGGTGCATTTATTGCCGTTGTGGCAATTGGTGCAACCAATGATTTAAGCCGAAATAGTCCAACCAATATAATCAGAAATGCCATTAATGAGTGTGAAAAGAGCTTGCCAAGAGACCAGCATTGCACTATAATTGCGGTGCCCATTGATAAGGATTAAATTATGGATACCCAATACACCGTTAACTTGAATTATGAAATGGTTGACCACATTGTGTCAAGTGAATTGACCAATGTATACCACGATTTGCAGAAAAGCCTCACCAATCGAATGGACGATTATGAGCGATATGGCATTTTTAGCAAAGATAAAGATGAGGATATTATTGCCATTAATGAGCATTTGTATGCTTTGTCGCTTATTTTGAAATATTATGGAGTGGACATTAATGAAAACTGAATTAGAACTTTCGTATGCAGAAGATTTCGCTATGGACTCTGCCCTCCGTTTCCTAACGGGTCAACCTTGGGTCATGCACAAGACTATCCAGCGCCTATCGGACGCTGATGGACTTGATCCTGACCTCATGGAACTAGCGGTGGCAGTCTTATTTCCGTCCGCCGTTGTCCATATTGCAACAGGTCGCACCATCTAATACTTGACCAAATTGGTCGAGAACTAAAGTAATACTTGCCATTCTCCGTGGTTGTGTTATAGTACACATATTGATTGATTAGGAGTGACGAATGATTGATGTGAAATTTGTGAATGGCAAGTATGTGGCAGTTATCAACGGCAAAACCGTTAAGCGTAGCAAAAAAGAGCACATGGATTATGTGATTCGCAAAGCACAAAGCGAATCTGCCGATGCTGCACCAGTCCAAGAATCCCGTTTCACTATCAACGAACGCTTTGGTTTTGTGACCGATATGGTTGCAATGCTCGCTTCAGGCGCACAAGCATCCGTTGTTGTGACTGGTCCTGGTGGTCTTGGTAAGTCCTTCACCGTCACCAAAGCATTGGCAGATTGTGGCATGACCGATGTATCATTGCTCGAAGATTTTGCTGTTGGCACCGTCCTTAAAACTGCCAAGACTTTCCGTGTTATCAAGGGTTATTCTACACCCAAAGGTCTATACCGCACCTTGTATGAAAACAAAGATGGCGTTATTGTGTTCGATGATTGTGATTCCGTTCTCAAGGATCCAGTATCGTTGAACCTGCTCAAAGGTGCGCTTGATTCATATTCTCGCCGCATTATCTCATGGCGTGCGGATATTCGTGATGAAGATTTGCCTACATCATTCGAATTCAAAGGTCGTGTGGTGTTTATCTCCAACCTGTCCTCATCCAATATCGACCAAGCAATTATCACCCGTTCAATGGCCGTGGACCTGTCCATGACCAACAAGCAAAAGATTGAACGCATGAAGCACTTGCTGTCCTCTGGTGAATTCATGCCTGAGTTTGACAAGACTATCAAGGCTGATGCTATGTCGTTGATTGAACGCCTGCAAGATTCTGTTAAAGAGTTGTCGCTTCGCACACTCATTCAGGTAACTAAAATCCGCCAAAGCGCAGGTAAAAATTGGGCTAACTTGGCAGAGTATACAATCTGTGGTTAATATAATTTTTAGAACTATGGCGATGTTTTTATGATAGGATATTATTTATGGTTAAAAACTTAATTTTTAATGAACAAGAATTTTTAAATCAATTCAATTTACCAACCGTTACTTTTCAAGAATTCTGTGATTCTATTTGTGTATTGGATGTTATGGATCGCTCGGGTTCATTCGTTGTGCGTAGTGACCTTGACACTTTTGTTGATAGGGTAAGTAAAAAAGACAATCGCAAACAACGACTTAATCAATATAAGCAGAACCTATATAAAATTTTAGTTACTGATGCTAAAAATACTCTAGGTGCTTGGTTCAAACGATACGGTGAATTAAAAGAATCAGTAGATTATTACTTTAACATACCTTCCACAGACATTTTGAACAACGACACTTTTGCAGGAAGAACAAACAGCAAGTATGGTAAGATTTGTAAGAATATTAATTTTGTTAATTTTTACAATACAAAGAAACTATACACTAATGACAGCGAATATACTTTCGGCTTAATGAAAGCTATGTTCGAAGATTTTAAGATTCGCAACAGTTTAGTTGGTCCCGCATTCTTTGACCATATCTGTCAATACACAGGAGATTCTACTCAGTTCTGGTTTGACTTTATGATTGGTTGCAATCGTGCAAGCATTTTCAATCCTGCAACTTATAAAGGTATATTAGATAAAGTATTTGATGGTGAAACTCTTTTTGCACCTGTAATGGGTTGGAACGCATATCAAATTGCATTCTACAATAGTAATTTTAAAAACTTCATTGCTACGGATGTTATACCCGATGTAGTAGAGAATGGTAAACTATTACACAATCATTGGAATCAGTATTCAGACAAAATCTTATTTGAATTACCAGAAAAAAATGTAGACTTATATTTGTGTCCAAGTGAAGAATTAGACAAGAGACATAGTTTTGTTTCAAAGTATAAAGAACAAGTGGATGCAGTTTTATTAAGCCCCCCTTACTTTGATTTAGAGATATACCCAAGTGACGACCAAAGCTTCACAAGTTTCCCCGACTATGAATCTTGGTTAGCAGGTTACTGGGAAGAAACAGTCAAACTATGTGTTCAAGTTATGAAACCAGGTGCTAAGTTTGGGTTTGTGATTAGTAACTATGTTAACAGACAGAAACAAATGACTACAATTAGTGAAGATATGCGTGATGTTGTTTTAAAACATTTATCATTGGATAATCATTACAAAATACAATGGAGTGCCATTTCGGGCACACGACAAGCAAAGAAAACAAGAGGGGGCAATTTCGAAGATTTATGGGTATTTACCAAAACAAATTAACAAACCTTGCAGAATATACAATTTGTGGATAATATATGAAAATTGTGATTAACAAATGTTATGGTGGTTTCGGTTTATCCGATAAGGCAATCGAGCGTTATCTGGACCTGAAAGGACTGAAATACACCAAAGAGCTTGACAAATATAGTTTCACAAACTATAATGTTGAAGGCCATGAAGATTGGTATTATCGTGAGATTGACCGTGGTGATCCTACATTGGTTCAAGTTGTTGAAGAAATGAAAGAAGATGCCAATGGTGATTATGCCAAATTGAGCATCGTGGTTGTTCCTGATGGTATCGAATGGCAGATTGAAGAATATGATGGTATGGAATGGGTAGCTGAAGCACACCGCACTTGGAGTTAATATGACCGGCTGGCGCAAACGACAAATTGTTGAAAAACAAGATTATTTTCACAAGAAAACCTATTGTAATAAAATGTTAATGGGTTTGCTTGGTTCACAAGCATTGATTGACCAATGGTGGTTGTCTCAGAATCTAAGTTTTGAGTTGAAAACACCACAAGAAGTGTTTGATGCCGGCGAATCGGGTCAAAAAGCTGTAATTGACTATCTAGCGGGGCATTGCTATGGTGGATATTTCTAAACTCAAACAGACCATTGTGCAGGTTTTACCTGCTGTCATTAAAGAGGTCAATTCTGTCCGTATACCCGCACTAGAGCAAGCATGGGGCCGTCCATTCAAAGATGAATTTGCCAATGAGGACCAAACTACGGTTGAAATTGCAAAGAACTATGCTCGAGTACTAAATAACTGTATGTTCAGGCACATCAGCAATGAATTGCCTGAATTCAAAGAACACACCACAAATGGTTCAGATTACATTTATGGTGATTTATTGATTGAAGATAAAAATTCTTTTTCACCTGATTCTAATGGATGGGTTGGCAATGGATTTGGCAAAACACCTGTGCATCTATTGAAGAAGTTTAGATGTTGTGAGAGTGGTCGTATCACCGAAGCATTTGTTGCATTGGTTGATTTGAGTAAATGTAAATCACAATGGAGTGATAAGTCATTGAACACCAATCGGTCAACCATTTCATTCTCCAATGAGGATGAAAAACACATTGATGTTATCTTTGGTCAACTACAATTAAAAACAAAGAATATTAAACCGATTACATTGAAGGTATGAATGGCAGATAGAAAACTAACAGACATTTTTGTGGTGCCTCCAATCTCCGTATTGGATGTAAAACAGAAATATTGGAAAGATAGAAAGAAAGAATGGTTGGCGCTGAACATTCAAAGTGAATTGGGGCGCAACGAAAACTTGTTGAAGTTGTCCGATTTGTTGAAGAAGAAACAAAAGGCAACCTCTGTGTTTGATCCTGTTTTGTGTGAAATCATGTATCTATGGTTCTCCAAAAAAGGTGATACAATCTATGATCCATTTGCTGGTGGTTCTGTGCGTGGCATTGTTGCATCAAAGTGTGAAAGAAACTATATTGGTGTTGATTTGAGACCTGAACAGGTTGAGCACAATGAATTACAAGCAAACGAGATTTGTAATTCACATATGCCAAAATGGATTGTTGGTTCATCCGCTGTGGTGCCTGTAAATGAATATGATATGTTTTTCACCTGTCCACCATATTATGATTTGGAACAATATTCTGATGATATGAATGATTTGTCCAATATGTCAATGGAAGATTTTGATGAAGTGTATGCACATATCATTTCACGTAGCATTGCCAAATTGAGAGACAATCGATTTGCTGCTATTGTTGTTGGTGATGTGCGTGGTGCTGATGGCAATTACCAAAAACTGATTCAAAAGACAATCCATGCTTTTGAGAATGCTGGATGCCATTACTACAATGACATGGTGCTGTTGCAAGAACCTGCCACGGCCGCCATGCGAGCATTCAACTACATGAATTCCTCACGTAAGATTGCCAAGGCGCACCAGAACGTCCTGGTGTTCATTAAAGGCGATTCCAAGAAGGCCACAGAGCGCATGGATGCCTTTGATGACCCCAATCAACCCTCCACGTTGCCATTGTAACACTAAAGTATTACTGTTGTATTTGCACAACAACTGCCAATTTTTGTTGCCAACCACTGGCACCTGTGATAGAATACTACCATTATTGATTGAAAAGGTTTTGTAATGATTCTGAATAACGCACCTCAGGCAGAAGCTGTATTGTCTAACGTTGGCGAAATCGGTGAATTCCGTATTCGCAATTCTGCTAAGGCATTTAATATTCTATCTAGCGGTTTGTATGCCAATAAAATCAAGGCCATTATCCGTGAATTGTCGTGCAATGCGGTCGATTCACACACCGCTGCTGGCAATGACCAACCATTTGAGGTGCATTTGCCTACCACGCTTGAACCGTGGTTTTCTATTCGTGACTTTGGAACAGGACTGAACCATGAGCAAATTACTAACATATACACGACATATTTTGAGAGCACTAAAACAGACTCCAATGCCTTTATCGGGGCGCTGGGTCTTGGTAGCAAGTCTCCTTTTTCTTATACTGATAATTTCACAGTTACTGCCATAAAAGATGGCCGCAAAGGCATTTATTCTGCCTTCATTAATGCTGAGGGTGTGCCTTCAGTTGCTCTGATGAGTGAAGAACAGGTAACAGAACCTAATGGCGTTGAGGTAAAATTCTCCGTCAATGACCGTTATGACTTCAACAAATTTGAGAGTGAAGCACAATCTGTATATCGTTGGTTTAAATCCGCACCGAAATTTACAGGTTCACAACCAACCATCACAAAGTTGGATTATGAAACACAGAATATTATTCCTGGTGTTCATTCTTCACCTAATCTCCGCAATTCTATTGCTGTGATGGGTAACATTGCATATCCAATTGATGTGCCACAAAAAGAGCAATCGCTTGAAGGTTTGCATAAACTGCTTGCTTGTGGCCTTGTTATGGAGTTTGATATTGGTGAGTTGGACTTCCAAGCATCACGTGAAGGTTTGTCCTACATTCCACAAACCATCGAATCTATCCGCAACAAATTGAATCAAGTGAATTTGGCCTTGACTGGTGTATTGGCCAAAGAAGCTGATGCAATCGATTGTGCATGGTCTCGTTCACAATTCTTGTATAACAAAAAACGTAGTGACCTTTGGGCTGCTGCAACAATTCAATACGTGCAAAACACACAATTTGCTTTGTGTGATATTAACAGTCGTTATTCAAGTGAACACAATTTTGAATTGACTGAAAAAGAATTGTTCGATATGAACATTGTGCTTCGTTCATTCACCGCTGAAAAAGGCAGCAGTGCATGTCGCAATCACAAAATTGATACACGTTATGTTTCAAATGCACCTAGTGTAAACTATTGGAGTGTTCCTGTTCGTAAGTCTGTTTATTTTGTGGTCAATGATACAAAAGTTGGTGCAACTGAACGTGCCAAATTCCATTGGCGCAACAAAGCCAAACAAGAATGGCGTGAATTGGTTTTTGTTTTGGAAAAAGCCGACAAGACCAAAGATATGGACTTGACAGCATTCTATGAAAGAATCAGTCAACCGCCTGCTGACCAACGTTTCATGGCATCGGCATTGTCCGAAAAACCACGTGTTGCAAGCAAAGGTTTTGGTAAGAATGTAAATATCATCACGCTTCAGAAACGTGGCGGTGCATCTAATCGTTCATCATCACAGGATTATGTGTGGCGACCAGCAGGCACCTTGGATGAATTTGATGACAAGGAAACCTTCTACTATATTCCAATGAAAGCTTTTGAAGCACAATGGACTAAAACTATGGGTGGTGGTTCTGTAAGTGATTTGCACCACCTATTGAATCGCACACAAGTGCCAGAATTGCAGGTGCATATCTATGGTGTTCGTAAAGGTGATATTGAGGCAATCAAAAAGATGCCGAACTGGAAACCTTTGGAAGACCATATCCATGATACCGTCAACCAATTAAATACCAAAATTGGTATGGCAAGTGTGATGGAAAAGCTTGACAGGCATTCCATTTTCGATTACAATCAATCAAAAGTGGTTGATGGCATCACCGATGCATCTAGTCCTGCAAAGACCGTTCTCGGTAACTTTGTTGGATTGCCTAAAATGTCAGGTATTACATGGTTGACCATGTTGATGCGTAGAGTTGGTGTTGTAAACACCGTTGACGTTGAAACAATGGTTGTTGACTTGAAAGGTAAATTGAAAGAGTTTTCCAATCGTTATCCTCTGATTGATAAGCTTGGTAGTTATGCGACAGATGAGGATGTGTGTGAGTATATTAACATGGTTGATAAAGTGAAAGGTGTTTAAAATGTTTCCGTATTTGATTCAAGGCAATAACGTTGTGGTCGTTATCAAAAATAAACCACATACAATTTCTAAAACTCATATTACCTATCAGAAGGTAGTTGATGCGATTAAGGCCAATGATTGGCAAACTGTTGAGGACATTATTGATCCTAAAAAAGTTGTGGTCAATTATGGCCAAGGTAACGTTGAGGTTCAAGGTGATAAGTTGTTCTGGAAAGGCACCGAAATGCATGGTGCCATTGCAAACCGAATGATTGCAATGTTGCAAGATGGTTTCCCTGTTGAACCATTGGTGTTGTTCATGGAGAACCTGATGCAAAACCCATCATATCGTTCCGTGAATGAGTTGTATGGTTTCTTGGAAAAGAATAACCTGCCAATCACACCAGATGGTCATTTCTTGGCATACAAGAAAGTCCGTGATGACTACAAGGATGTTTACTCCAACACATTCGACAACTCTGTTGGTAAGATTGTGGAAATGGAACGCAACCAAGTTAACGATGACCAAAACCAAACCTGTTCTGCTGGTTTGCATTTCTGTTCAGAGGGTTATCTGAATCACTTTGGTGGTGAACGTGTGATGATTCTTAAAATCAATCCACGTGACGTTGTATCCATCCCAACTGATTACAATAACAGCAAGGGTCGTGCCTGCCGTTATGAAGTGATTGGCGAAGTTGGTGTAAATCCTGAAGATGAAAAAGAATTCACCGCACCAGTCCAAACCAATGCAAACAGCTGGGTTCAAACTGGTCATCCCGATTTTGATTTGGGTGCCTAATCAAGGAGTAAAATGAGTTACTACATGAAGTCAGGCAATACATTTCGTATTGCCACTAAAGAATCTATGGACCTCCATGAGGTGCTGCCTGTTGGCAACTACGTTGTCAAGATGGATCCATTTGAAAATTTCTTCATTGAAAAAATTGAAGATTTCGATGTGCCATCTAAAATGTATGGTGACACACTACGTAATACTGACCGTGTTATTGAGAGTTACTGGAAACGTGAGAAGTCCACAGGCGTAATGCTTGTGGGTGAAAAAGGTTCTGGTAAAACTTTGCTTAGCAAAAACATTTGTGTTGAAATGGCTAAGCAAGGTGTCCCAACCATTGTTATCAATTCTCCATGGCATGGTGATAAATTCAATACATTGATTCAGTCCATTCAGCAACCATGTATTGTGTTGTTTGATGAATTCGAAAAGGTGTATAACCACGACCAACAAGAAGATATGTTGACTTTGCTTGATGGTATCTACACAACCAAGAAATTGTTTGTGTTGACCTGTAACGACAAATGGCGTGTGGACCAACACATGCGTAACCGTCCTGGTCGTATCTTCTACATGGTTGAATTCAAAGGCTTGGATCCAGAGTTCATTCGTGAATACTGTGAAGATAATTTGGTGAACAAGTCACACATTAACACTATTGTTAATATCACCTCTGTGTTCGCATCGTTCAACTTTGACATGCTGAAGGCATTGGTTGAAGAAATGAACCGTTACGATGAAACACCACAAGAAGCAATGCGTATTCTTAACGTGAAGGCAGAGTTTGACGGTGGCGCACAATACAATGTTGAATTGTATAAAGGTGATTTCAAGGCTGAACGCACAAGTCCATCCGTTTGGAATGGTGCACCATTGTCCACAAAATCAATTGATATCAACTTCTGGATTCGTCCTAAGAAGAAACAACAAGAACAGAAACCAGTTGAAGCAACTGCACCTGGACTTTTGGTTGCTGCTAATGCTGTCACACTTGATGAAGAAGATGAAGAAGAATCTGGTTGGTTTGATGAAGAATTCGAAGCTGGCGATTTGGTCAAATTTGATTCTAAGTCTGGTCAATTTATCTTTGAAAAAGATGGCGTGACTTTGATTCTATCCAAGGTCAAAGAACGTTCATTTAACTTTGATGCCTTCTGATGAGTGGCCTAGGTTTTATTGCACAAGAACCTGACGATACATGTGAAATGTGTGGTCAGGTTGACGAATTGAGGCCTTATGGTCCCAACTACGAACGCATTTGTTTTGAGTGCGGGATGAAAAATGAAGAACTCACACAGCAACGCTGCCATGAGTATATTTTTGGTGTTAAAAAGAGTTTGGTTCAATGAGTGTGTTAGGTTTTATTTGGGATGTTTCTCAAGATGGCCAAATAAGCACACTTGAGGAACAAGTAGAAGAATTGCGGCATAACATGGAAGTTGCCTGCAAATGGATCATCTTTCTTAACGAAGAATTGGAGAAACTGAAAAATGAGCAACGAAGAACAAAAAGTGAAACGCTCAACAAGAATGTTGAAGGACCAGAATGCTGTTAATAAGCAAACCAAAATTGCCAAGTCACATGGTATTGATGTGAGAGAACCACATAAGTTTGCCAAACATCATGCAATGGATTGTGGTAATCCTGACTGTGCCATGTGTGGTAATCCTAGACACAACAAGTTTCACAAGGACCATTTGACGGTGCAGGAAAAGAGTTTTAACCAGACACAAAAGTGGGATGAAAAATGATTGTTATTTTAATACTTGCCATAGAATTCGGAATCATGTATAATACAAATATGTGGACAACGTAACTGGAGATTATATTATGAGTTTAAACCGAAATCAAACTACCTTTGTTAAGGCAGCAGAAGAAATTTATGGTGCTGGTTCTATTCTGAATCGTGACCAAATCACCCGTGTGGTTGAAGAAAATGATTTTTCTTTCCCATATTGGTTTGTAACTAAAAGTGAATACCGTGTTGGTCGTGGCGAATACAAGTTGCCCAATATCGGAACAAAATCAAAACCTGTCGTGAAAGAAGAACCTGAAATGGAAGTGGCTCTTGCAGCACAAGTATTAGAATTCAAACAACCTAAACTGGTTGATGATTCTGATGTATCAATCCCTACGAAATACCCTGATTATGTTCCCTTTGGTTT
>JACCED011779610.1_pt1 | contig 17492 bp, 13 predicted proteins | sample 7455021 | NCBI WGS metagenome assembly JACCED01 (sample SAMN15323456, study PRJNA562643) | freshwater metagenome | isolation source: river surface water | place: USA:Blue River Watershed | collected 2017-08-19 | reverse complement strand
TTTAAAATTTTAAGTGACCGATATAGAAATAGGCGCAAGAGATTTGGTTTACGCTTTAACCTGATTGCTGGAATTTACAATTGGGAACATGGTGTCAGATGAGAGGGTTACGCAAGAAGTCTAATAAACCCATTATTCAGGTTATTAGCCATTTTGGGTCTGCAGTTCGAAAAAATCTATTCTAATGCGTAAGAGGGTGCGGAATGTGGGAAACATGATGATGTCAACGGAATTTTTTGTTATGCAAATTTTTCAGTCACGATTGGTATACATTGGATCTTGTTAGCCAGGGGTATAGCAGGCTTGTCCTAGTTTGCCGCAGACATCCTTGGGAAGTCCAGTTCCTCTAACATAAATCTTGCAATGTTCAACTAAATTAGCCAAGTTGATGTTGGGTAGGTTCACCAGCTTGGGATTATCCTCGAGATATAGTAATAATAAATTTTTTAGCTCTTCGATTTGATTGGGGAGCGATCTGAGTTGGCAGGCAGAGAGGTTTAGGACTTTTAAATTCGAGAGCTGACAGATTTCCTTAGGGATCCCTTTGATCTGGGTGCTAGAGAGGTTTAGGACTTTTAAATTCGAGAGCTGACAGATTTCCTTAGGGATCCCTTTGAGCTTGTTGTAAGAGAGGTCTAGAGTTGTTAATTTCGAAGGCAGATCAATTCCCTCGGGGATCTCTGTGAGATGGTTCATAGAGAGGTTTAGAGTTATTAAATTCGCAAGCAGATGGATTTCCGCGGGGATCTTTGTAAGCTGATTGGAAGAGAGTTTTAGGATCTGTAAATTCCGGCACTGACAGATTTTCTTGGGGATTTCTATGAGCTTGTTGTAAGAGAGGTCTAGAGTTGTTAATTTCGAAGGCAGATCAATTTCCTTGGGGATCTCTGTGAGCTGGTTTACAGAGAGGTTTAGAGTTGTTAAATTCGAGAGCAGATGGATTCCTTCTGGGATCCATCTTAGCCGGTTCATAGAGAGGTCTAGAATTGTTAAATTCGAGAGCTGACAGATTTCTTCGGGGCGCTCTGTGAGCTGGTTGCGAGAGAGGTTTAGAGTTGTTAATTTCGAGAGCCGATTGATTTCCTTGGGGATCCGTGTTAGCCGGTTCTTAGAGAAGTCTAGAATTGTTAAATTCGAGAGCTGATTGATTTCCTCGGGGAATGTTGAGAACTGGTTCTCAGAGAGGTCTAGAATGGTTAAATTCGAGAGCTGATTGATTTGCTTGCGGATCGATCTGAGCTTGTTGCAAGAGAGTTTTAGAGTTGTTAAATTCAGGAGCTGATTGATTTGCTCGGGGATCGATTCGAACAGGTTGTCAGAGAGGTCTAGAGTTGTTAATTTCGAGGGCAGATCGATTTCCTCGGGGAACACTGTTAGCTGGTTGTGAGAGAGGTCTAGAGTTCTTAAATTCGGAAGCTGACAGATTTCCTCGGGGAACGCTGTGAGCAGGTTGTCAGAGAGGTCTAGACTTCTTAAATTTGGGAGCTGACGGATTTCCTTGGGGACAAAATTGAGCTTGTTGTAAGAGAGGTGTAGAGTTCTTAAATTCGAGAGCTGACAGATTTCCTCAGGGAACGCTATGAACTTGTTGTAAGAGAGGTATAGAGTTCTTAAATTCGAGAGCAGGCAGATTTCCTCGGGGAGCGCTATGAGCGGGTTATGAGAGAGGTTTAGAGTTCTTAAATTCGGGAGCTGACAGATTTCCTTAGGGAACGCTATGAGCTGGTTGTAAGAGAGGTTTAGAGTTGTTAAATTCGGGAGCTGACAGATTTCCTTAGGGAACGCTATGAGCTGGTTGTAAGAGAGGTTTAGAGTTGTTAAATTCGGGAGCTGACAGATTTCCTTGGGGAACAATGTGAACTGGTTGTGAGAGAGGTCTAGAGTTCTTAAATTCGGGAGCTGACAGATTTCCTTGGGGAGCGCTATGAGCCGGTTGTAAGAGAGGTCTAGAGCTCTTAAATTCGGGAGCTGACAGATTTCTTTGGGGAACGCTATGAGCCGGTTGTAAGAGAGGTCTAGAGTTCTTAAATTCGGAAGCTGACAGATTTCCTTCGCGAACGTTATGAGCCGGTTGCGAGAGAGTTGTAGAGTTCTTAAATTCGGGAGCTGACAGATTTCTTTGGGGAGCGCTATGAGCAGGTTGTAAGAGAGGTCTAGAGTTCTTAAATTCGGGAGCTGACAGATTTCTTTGGGGAGCGCTATGAGCAGGTTGTAAGAGAGGTCTAGGGTTCTTAAATTCGGGAGCTGACAGATTTCCTTGGGGAACAATGTGAACTGGTTGTGACAGAGCTTTAGGTTAGTTAGTTTGGAAATCAACGGTTTTTTATTAAAAATGCCTGGAAGAGATTTTAAACCCAAACAACTTAAATCAAGCACCGTTTTTTCAGAATCCCCTAAGAAATCCATAATCCTAAATTTAGCTGTAGCTCTTTTCTCTTGAAGTTCTCCTTGCATGACCCAGTCATCTAAGATCTTTTCCAGCTCAAGATCAGGAGTTGGGATGTCCATCGGTTCTAGCGAAAGGGGAATGTGAGTTGCTCCATGGTTTCTTACCCGGTTGCCATCTTCTGAAGAAGGCTGGTCATTATAACTGCATATTCCCAGATTAGTTCTATTCTCTTCGATTGGATAAAGAGAGTGAAACACATCACCTGCAATAGTTAGGGTGCCCATCGGTTCTAGCGAGAGGGGAACGTGAGTTGCTCCATGGTTTCTTACCCGGTTGCCATCTTCTGAAGAAGGCTGGTCATTATAACTGCATATTCCCAAAGTGGTTCTATTCTCTTCGATTGGGTAAAGAGAGTCAAACACATCACCTGTAATTTTTTTTACGATTTGCTGCTCTTTAGATAAGGCGTCAAATCCAAGGACCTTTTCACAGGCGGCTTCAGCTGGGTTGTTGGATGCATACGTGTTGTTCAAATCTTGATCAACTGTCCATCCAGTAGTTGCGTTTAATGATAGATCTAAAGACATGACAGCCGCCTCTTTAATGATTAGACATCTTGTATAACCCAATTTACTTGTCCAAAACGTCTCAACAGCTCAACGAATGCATTGACCTCATCTTGCGAAAAAAGTGGATGCCAGTGACCAGGATGGCTCGACTTGGCCCCGCCTTTTTTGCTTGGAAGTTTCTTCAGCCCCTTTTTGGTCTGACGAGGGGGCTGTGAACTGTTTTTTTTGGGGGGTTGAGTTTCAATTTTTTTTCGAGGTCGCGAATTCTCTCTTGGAGCTCAGGATTTTCTTTGCGGAAGGTCCGTATTTCTAAGAGCAAGTCTTCGTGTCAAATATTCATGCTATTGGAGTTTAGCATGATGTGGAATATTCATCTAAGATTTTTTACATGCGTTCGATGGATCTCTACCTAACCTGAATAATGGGTTTATTTCATAGACCCTTGCCCCATCTTGCGAGCACTTTTCGAAGATCTTGGCACGTCAACCGATTCTTCAAGTGATTTCGGTATAGACCCACTGAACAAATACCGCTCACGGGCACGTAAATTTGGGTTATGCAAGGTGCCTAATTTTCTTTATAGGAAATTCGATTTATGCTATATCCTCCTCGATATTTAGATGAGAAATGCGGTTATGTCAAAATTAATTACAGTTGATAATACTTCTTCTTTATCTGCTGATTTTGGGAAAGATTCTTCTAACGAGAATCAAAAATACTGTAAAGAGTTAGAGTTAGGTAATATTCTTTTTTTCCCAACAACGCCTTTCCACTTTCCTCAAGATGATCTTTCCTTCCTCTTAGCCCAACGTCAAACAGGCGCGGCAAACCGAAAGAATATCGCTTATAAGCCCCAAGCGGATCGGATTACCAATTTTGTCCACTCCTCCCCTGATCAAGCTGTACGGCTCCTTGAGATCATGAGAAATTATTCTCAAAGTGTCGCTCAATTTCTCAAACAGCTGCTCCCTCCTTACGCAGCACACTGGAAAATGGACTATGCAAGCTTCCGCCCCTTCCAAGAAAAGGGGAGAAATCTACGGACGCGGGCCCGTAACGATCTCCTGCATACTGACGCATTTCCAACACGACCGATGCATGGCAACCGGATCCTCCGCTTTTTCACCAATATCAACCCTTCGGAAAGCCGCTATTGGATGACGTCCAGCCCATTTAATGAGCTCGCTGAGCGATTTGGAGGCAAAGATCTCGCTTTCCCTAAAGGGGTGAGCAACTCTCTATCCGAAAGGTTGCTTACAGTAACAAAAAAAGCGGGCAGGGCGATCGGGCTGCCTATCACATTGCGCTCCCCTTACGACGTCTTCATGCTCAATCTGCATAATTTCATGAAAGAGAACTCCCGCTTTCAGGAAACCTGTCATAAAGATTATTGGGAATTTCCCCCTAATTGCTGTTGGATGGTCTATACCGATTTAGTTTCTCATGCTGCTACAGCTGGACAGTATGCCCTCGAACAGACCCTCATCGTCCCTCCAAGCAGTATGGTCCTGCCAGAAAAAGCCCCTGTCAATGTTCTTGAATCATTAACCGGACAAAAGATGGTCCTTAACTGTTAAGGTTCGCTATACCGGAACTACTTCAAGAATCGAGAATTTGGCAAGAAGGCGTCCTCAATTTGAACCAAGCTGCGCTCTTAAAACCAGTTCGCGTCCAAGGACGTTGCTCAGTAAGAAAGAAGACCTGTTTGCGCCCAAAGATGCTGCTAAAACCCGATTTTTCAGGCTGTTTCGGTATATAGCGGAACTATTTCAAGAGTCCTTATAAACTAGCCTATTAACCTGAATAATTGGTTTAGTTTATGGGGAATTGTTCCAGGCTGGGAGGCAATTTTCCGGAGATTCTGGCGCGTTCAATAGCTGAAAGCACCTATGGACGTGCCAAAATCTTCGAAAAGTGCTCGCAAGATGCGGCAAGGGTCTATGAAATAAATCCATTATTCAGGTTATTAACAAATGAAGAGGACATATGTCATTCCATAGCTCGTTAACACCCTCTATTGGCGTTGAACTTGAAATGCAACTGCTTGATCCATTCACCAAGGATCTCAAGGCTGTCTCTATTCCATTTTTGAGAGAATGTCGTCAGTTGAAATTGACCAAGATCAAATCAGAAATCCACCAATCGATGATCGAAGTGGAGAGCGGCGTTTGTTTCAATGCTAAGCAAATTCGAGAAGATCTCTCGGAAACACTTTCCCAAGTTCACAGCATTGCGTCAGAGCGCGGACTTTCGATCGCAACGTCAGGAACTCACCCTTTTCAAGATTGGAAAGAGCGGGAATTTTATCCTTCGTCTCGCTATCTTTTCCTTTATGAAAAGTTCCGTTGGCTTGCTCAACGGATGAACATCTATGGAATGCACGTGCATGTGGGTGTCTCATCAGGAGAAGAGGCGATTGCCCTGATGAATGAAGCGGCGCGCTACCTTCCCCATTTGTTGGCATTATCTGCAAGTTCTCCATTTTGGGGCAGTTCAGAAACAGGGTTTCATTCGTGCCGCTACAGCATGATCGAAACATTTCCTTATGCGGGGATTCCTCCCTTTTTCCCCTGCTGGGATGCTTACTACACCTATTGTACCACCCTCCTCAATAATGGCGCTATTTCATCCCTTAAAGACCTGTATTGGTACATCAGGCCAAACTGGGAATATGGGACCTTGGAATTTCGTGTTTGCGATGCTTCTCCCATGCTTTCTGAAACCATTGCGATTTCCGCATTCATCCATTGCTTGGTCGTTTGGTTGGGAGAAAAAGAGCAGGTCGACCAGCGAACCTATGAAGGGCAGCAGAGCATTCTGTGGCATTTACCTCATAATCTCTGTAATGCTGCACGCGACGGGCTCCGGACCACAATCATCGTCGACAACGCGGGATCAATAAGAAAGCTCAAAGCAGATATCGAGGAAATCATCGAACGCTTGGTCCCCATTGCTAAACGGCTTGATTGCCTCCAAGAACTGCTTGGCGTAAGAAAAATCATTGCGGCCGGCGTCAGCTCTGAACGGCAATTCCAAGTTTATGAAAAAACGCGGTCTCATGTTGCAGTTGTCGAAGCGCTGATCCATGAATGCAGTTACGATGAACCTGTGACTTTGGCATCCAAGTATGTTGCCAGATCGGTGAAACGAAGCTTTGGTATCCCTTTAATTCCCAAATAGTTCCTGTCATTTATCAAGTTAAAATTATACCGAGATAACCTGAATAATGGGTTTAGTTTATGGGGAATTGTTCCAGGCTGGGAGGCAATTTTCCGGAGATTTTGGCACGTTCAATAGCTGAAAGCACCTATGGACGTGCCAAAATCTTCGACAAGTGCTCGCAAGATGCGGCAAGGTTCTATGAAATAAACCCATTATTCAGGTTTCTAACGATTTTCTCCTCTGCGATAACAAAAAGGAGGCTAGGAACCAGAAGATGGCCATCGTTGGAATATATTGCATGGCCCCATCTGAGCAGCAAAGGATCAAATAAGCGATTAAACCAAGCGCTATCTGGTCTTGTGCCTTCCGTTGTCGATCTTCTCCTCTTCTTTTGCCAAAAAAATATAATGCCAAGGGGGCTAGCATCCCGAAGAGAAAGAGGAGAAGTCCTATGAACCCAAAATTTTCCAAAATTCCTAAATAAACGATCTCCCATATTGCTTGATAGGCTGAGGAGGGAAATAACGAAAAGGTTCTTAAGGTCTCAAATTGCCACAAACGCCCTCCAAGGTGGGCATCAAACAGAAATCTCGTATTAATATTAAGTAGGTAAACGTAAGCTCCCAGTAACCCGATACCTAATCCCCAAAACAAGAGGTATTGAATCAGTCTCGTCTTCGTTTTTTCTTGGAAGAAAAACCCTAACCAAGAAACGACAAATAGGCCGATCCAGACAGTTCTTGAAAGTGTTAAAATCAGAGCGAGAACAAAAATTGTTCTCTTAATTAGTGATTTTTCAACATGAAAATAATAGTTGAAAAACATCAGCATGCATATGCCGTAAATGTTTCCATTATTATAGGTCGAAACCAACTTAAAAATATTCCCCCGGTCAATCATCCGCGTAATGGCAAAATTCTCAATATCTTCAACGGGGATCATCAGATAGGGGATTAGCAAAAAATCCAAGAAAAACAGCTTATAAAAAAATGCAAATACGCCGAAGAGAGAAACAAAAAACAATGAACGTACCAGCATCTTCTCAATAAGAGCGTCATCGACATCTTCTAAATACTTTGAAAAGGAGAGGAAGAACACAAGCGGCAAAAACAGAAAAGAAACGATGAACGATGCGGCGATGCCTACATCGGTTGTTCCCACGATACCTATCGCAATGATCCCCAACACACTAAAAGGAAGAATGGAAAACAGAGCGATGACCCGTTGCCTTGAAAGCGAAAAGCGGACCTTAAGGAACGAGAAAACTGAGAAAGCAGCTAAAAAAAGATAGCCCCATGTGAAAGGGATCCCGTGAACCTTAAATCCCCCTTTGGGAAATGTGATCACGAGAAAAAAGAAGAGGAAGAAGACGATTTGGAGAACATGCCGATACCGGACACAGACAGCCTTAACTCCGTTGGTAGACATCTTCCAACCGCACAATATCATCTTCGCCGACATATTCGCCGACTTGGACCTCGATCAGCTCTAATTTCACTTTTCCAGGATTTTCTAAGCGATGCACGCATCCTTTGGGAACATAGATGCTCTCATTTTCATGGATGAGCTTTTCTTCTTCTCCAATTCTGACGTTAGCAGTTCCCTTAACGACGACCCAGTGCTCGCTCCGATGGTAGTGCTTTTGCAAGCTAAGCTTCTGTTTCGGTTCAACAACAATTCTTTTGATCTTATAACGCTCCCCTTCCTCTAAAATCGTGAAATGTCCCCAGGGGCGGTGGGAGGTGACATGCTCATAGGGTTCTTTTGCACTTCTTTTTTTCAGTTCTTCAACCAGATGTTTGACCCGCTGCGACTCTCCCTTTCTTCCGATAAAAAGGGCATCTTCCGTTTCGATCACCAAAATGTCTTCTAAGCCAATAGTCGAAATCAGCCTTTTGCCTCCCATAATCAGGCAATTCTTCGTGTCGATATCGAGGATATTTCCAACTTTTGCATTTTGATTGACGTCCTTTTCTAGAACATCGTAAACGCTATCCCAAGAACCGACATCTGACCAGCTCACATCCAAAGGCAGGAGCATCACATTGCTCGATTTCTCCATAAGAGCATAATCGATCGAGATATCGGGCATCTCGCTAAACCTTGTGCTAAGCTCTTTAAAAGAACCTTGTGCAAGCTCCGCCGCAGCCGGGCAATACTGTTCCAGTTCTTTTAAAAAAGAGCCTATCTGAAAGAGAAAGATCCCAGAATTCCATAAATATTCGCCAGACAAGACATACTCCTGTGCCAGAGAATATTCTGGCTTTTCAACAAAGCGCTCCACCTTCCATACCGAAGGGTTTTCAGTCGGCCTGCCATTGACATAGCCATATCCTGTTTCCGGCTTATGGGGACGAATTCCAAAGATCACATGCCACCCCTGCTTAGCGACCTGCTCTGCGCGGTTCATCCCGTCGAGAAACACAGCCTGAGGCGTGATTAAATGATCGGAAGAAGAGACCAAAAAACATTCATCTTCTTTGCACCCCAAAAAATCCTGTAAGTACTTGACGGCAAGGCAGATCGCTGGAGCAGTGTTTTTCCTATCGGGTTCGACGAGGATTTGCCTCTCTAGCAGAGGGTCGATGGCGCCAGCTTGAGTTTTGACTAAATGGTAATAATCCTGATTGGTCACGATCAGAATGTCGACAGGTGCAACTAAGGGAAGAAAGCGCTGAATCGTTTTTTGGATCAGCGATTGACCATCGCCAAAATTCAAGAACTGTTTGGGAAAAGCATTTCTCGAAAAGGGCCAAAGCCTCGTTCCGCTACCGCCCGCTAGGATGATGATTTTCATAGAACGCCTCGATGTTGTGGTCGACAAACTGCTTAAATTCTCGTTGGAATCTCTCTTTGCTAAATTGGCTCGCATGCTCTCGAATCAGAAGAGGATCGAAATCGATTTTGATAAACCGTTCAATGGCGCTGACAAGATGCTCAACGGCCGGTTCTTTGAAGAATACTCCCGTTTTTCCATCAATGACCGTCTCCAATGTGGCTCCTTTACCCAATACAATGACAGGGGTGCCTGCGGCTTGGGCCTCGACCACAACAATCCCAAAATCTTCTTCAGCTGCGAAAAGAAATCCTTTAGCCCTTCCTAAATAATCCCGCAGCACTTGGTCGCTTTGATAGCCAAGGATCTCTACATTTTTTCCTGCCTTCTTCTTGACCTTGGACATTTCAGGCCCATCTCCAATGACGATCAGCTTCTGATCTGGCATATGCGAAAAGGCTTCGACGATGAGCTCCATATTTTTGTAGGGGACCATGCGCGAAGCTGTGACAAAGAAGTTTTCTTTTTGCTCTTTGAGCTCGATCAAATGGATATCGACAGGAGGATAGATGACTGTCGCCTTGCGTCCATATACCTTCTCGATCCGGCGCGCGATGTAGTGGGAAATCGCAGCAAATTGATCCACGCGGTTTAAAGAGGTGATATCCCAATTGCGCAAATAATGAAGGGAACACTTTGTTGCTATCTTTTGAAATCCGGAAACCCCTTCTAAATATCGATGGGTGAGGTCCCACGCATACCGCATAGGAGTAAAGCAATAGCATAGATGCAGCTGGCCAGCCTGGGTCAATGCCCCTTTGGCAACAGCATGGGACGTGGAGATGACCACATCGTATCCCCTTAAGTCAAACTGTTCGATCGCAAGAGGGAAAAAAGGCAAATAATAGCGGTATCGTTTTTTGGCAAAAGGCATCTTCTGCAAAAAGGAGGTATGGACCTCAGCTTGTGCTAAAGAAGTCCCTTCCATTCGGCTGGGATCATGGACTAATGTGTAGATGGGGCAGGGATAAAGCTGCGCAATCGCATCGAGAGTTTTCTCCCCTCCGCCGACCGTCACCAACCAATCGTAGACAAGTGCTGTCTTCACCGCTTTTCTCTTTGAACCTATCTCAATAAAAAGTTTTAGTCGATGTTCTGGTTCTTAGCAGCAAGAACTCATATGCAGGTTTTTATTTCTTGAATCCTTGTTAGATACATGCTGAAGATCTGAGCGTACCATCATCTGCACAAGTTCTCGAAGCTCTGTTTTTGGAGTCCAGTTAAGTTTAGTTCTCGCTTTTGTGGGATCCCCTATCAAGAGGTCTACCTCAGACGGTCTGAAAAACTCAGGAGAGACGGCTACTCTAAGATGGCCAGTTTGGGCATCATAACCCTTTTCATCAACTCCCGACCCTTCCCAGAGGATAGAAACACCAACTTCCTCAAAAGCCATTTCCACAAAATGTCTCACAGTCGTCGTTTCACCCGTCGCTAAAACAAAATCTTCGGGCGTTTCTTGCTGAAGCATCAGCCACATCCCCTCGACAAAGTCGAGAGCATACCCCCAGTCCCGTTTTGCCTCTAGGTTGCCAATGTGCAGTATCGAGTCGATCCCTGCTTGAATCCGCGCTATGGTGCGCGTGATTTTCCGGGAGACAAAGTTTTCACCCCTTCTTGGGCTTTCGTGGTTGAACAAGATCCCATTACAGGCGTAAAGGCCATAGGCTTCGCGGTAGTTCACAACCGCCCAATAGGCATAGAGTTTTGCCACACCATAAGGAGAGCGAGGATAAAATGGAGTTTGCTCATTTTGAGGAATTGTTCTCACCTTCCCATAGAGCTCAGAGGTAGACGCTTGATAAAACCTGGCTTTGGGGCAGTTTTTCCGGATAGCCTCCAGCAAACGCAGCGTTCCCAGTCCGTCCACATCTGCCGTATACTCAGGAACATCAAATGAGACCTTGACATCGCTCATCGCTGCTAAATTATAGACTTCATCGGGCTTGACCTTGCCAATGATCCGCTCTAAGCTGGAAGAATCGGTCAAATCTCCTTCATGTAAAAAAAGCTGATTTGCATAGGGCAGCCCCTCGAGCAGGTGGCTGATTCGATCCAAGTTTGAAGTGGATGAGCGGCGGACCAACCCATGAACTTCATAATTTTTTTCTAACAAGAGCTCGACCAGGTAGGAGCCATCCTGGCCGGTTATTCCTGTAAGAAAAGCTTTTTTTCTCATGTGAGCTTCCATGATATCATCTATAGGTGCTAACACTATGCAAAACTCTGAGTTTTATGAAAAGTCCAAAGCCTGCTCAGAATCTGGCCTGACTGAAATTTAGCCATCCACTTTGGTCTCAATTGTTTTTTGGAAGTGGTATTGCTTTAAGACATCATCAGGTAAACCGTCTGCCATCAAATGCCCATTTTTTAACAAAAGAGCTCTTTGGCAATAGGAAGAGATCCACTCCTCATGATGGGTCACGCAGAGGATTAGCCTGCCATCATTGGCAACTTGCTTAATCTTATCGAAACAAAGGCTCTGAAAATCGTAGTCCCCTGCAGAAAGGATTTCATCCAAAATCAGAATGTCTGTCCGTAAATGTAATAAAATTGAGGCTGCTAAGCGCAAGGCCATACCGCTAGAATATTTTTTAAAGGGAGTTGTAAGAAAAGCTTCAATGTCAGCAAAAGAAACGATCTCATCTAGATGGCGGATGATCTCCTTTTTTTTCATTCCAAGAAGGGTGCCGCAGAAATAAATATTCTCCAAACCGGTCAGATCGGGATGCATCCCTGTGCCGATCTCGAGAAGGGCCCCTAAGCGTCCCGCCAGGAGAATTTTCCCATGGGTTGGCTCGATAATCCTCGACATCAACTTAAGAAGGGTGCTTTTCCCCGATCCATTATGCCCTAGAATGGCAACAACCTCGCCTTGATGAAGAGAAAAAGAAACGTCTTTTAAGGCCCAAAACTCGACCATGTCATTGCATTTCCAAGCGCCAGCAAGAAGGCGATGCAAGGTTTTTTTTAAACTGCGCTGATGGATTTCAGCATTTTCAGAGGATAGTCGGTAGCGCTTAGAAATATTGCACACTTCAATAAGAGGTTTCATAAGACGTCTGCAAAGTTGCGTTCCAATCTACAGAAGATATGCACGCCGGCCACGCCAACAAAAAGAGACATACAGCATGCCGTTATGAAACTGGTCATAGGAAAATTTGGAGTATTGAGAAAACTCCACCTCATCGCGTCGAGAATTCCAGCCATGGGGTTCAAGCGGTACAATGAGATCCATTTTTCTGGAACAGCAGAGGTTGAATAGACAATCGGAGAGCAGTACATCCACGTCTGCAAAAAGAAAGGCAATAAAGCCACCGCATCCCGATAGTAGACGCCTAATGAAGCAAAGAGGGCACCCATACCTAATCCCAACAAGCCAAGAGGAACGATCCACAAAGGGAAAAGTGCAGTCTTCCAGCTAATAAGGGCAGGATTGAACAGCAAAAGAATGGATAGAATGGCGATTAGAAAAATCACTTCAATTAGGGTTTCCAAAAGAGAGGCCAGAGGCATCAAGAGCCGCGGGAAATAGATTTTTGTGATCAATCGGCTATCGATCAGCATAATGGCGCTAGCTCGCTGAATACAGCTCGAAATAAAAATCCAACAGATCAGTCCCGTGAATGCAAAAAGAAAATAGGGGACCCCATCGCTTGACATCTGCATCCATCTGCCGAAAATCACAGAAAAGAGGAGAACGGTGAAGAGAGGTTGAAAAAGGATCCAGCCAGCTCCAAGATAGGTTTGGGCATAGCGAGCTTTCAAATTGCGCCGCAACAACATGTACAAGACTTGCCGATAGCTAAAAAGCTGGCGAAAATCGATCCTCGACCATCCAGAAGTCGCTTGAACAACAATGGTTTTCATAACATGCTTAAATGTGATTTAGCTACGAGGTTAGCCATCAATTAGGTTGAAGTCAACCGGTTTCTCATGGGAAAATTGCTAGTGACAGCATATAGGTTCTAGGTGTACCCTCAATGTCATTAACTTAATCGCTATTATGAGAACTCAAAAAGATTGTTTCGTTACTGGCAGAAAGTTCAGACTCGTTTACGCTTTACTTCATTACTACCATTTCTTTTTGACGCGCTTCTTTTTTTGGAGAGAGGGAACTGGACAACTACTTTTTCGGAACAAATTGATGATTTTGAGGCTGTTTGCCAGGTGCTGCATAGCTGACACGGATCAGTCGATGAAGCCGCTTCCTAGTGGGTCGGATGAGGAGAATGGGCGCAAACAACCTCAAAAGGGCGAGTTTAATGGGAAAATGAGTTTTGCAATTCCCTCGAGAGTAAAACACGATCATCGACAAGCCCTCCAAAGGATTTTGCTAGCAAATTGGGGTGCCTTGGGTGATGTTGTTTTGTCTTCTGGCGTTATCGCTGAAATCAGAGCCAAATTTCCTGAGTGCAAGATTGGATTTTTAGTCTCTAAAAAGTCGAAAGTCGTTTTGGAAACATGTCCCCCAGTGGATTGGATCCATGAGGTGCATAGCTGGTTTGTCCCCGGAGCACCTTTCTGGAAAAACTTTTTATGCTATGTGCAGTTTCTATTGACTCAGCAACGAGAGCTTGCTAACCAACTGGCGCAAATCAAGTACGATGCCGCCATCGAACTAAGACCTTTTATTCCCAATATTATCCCACTTTTTTGGAAGGCTCGCATTCCTGTGAGGATTGGATTTTCCGCCAGTGGAAACTCCGGATTGCTCAATCATCCTGTAGAATGGAATTGCCAAGAGTACCTCCCCTACTGCTACCCAAGTTTACTAGAAGAAATTGGAATTTCTTTGACCGATAGAAAACAAATCCTTCCGAAGATCTCTTCCAAAAATGATAAGCCCTTATTAGTTAACAAACCCTATCTCTTATTCCACCTGTGTTCTTCAGATGATCGAAAAGAGCTCCCTATCGAATTTTGGCATTCCCTGAAGCTGAAATGTCAACATGCCGGCTACAGCGTTTATTTCACGGGGATGGGAAATCGGGAAAAGAGGATTATTGATCACGTCATAGACGATCCCCACTTCAACTTGTGCAATCGACTCGATTGGGACCAGCTCGTTCAACACATTCAGCACGCACACGGGATTGTCTCAGTCGACTCGGTCCCTGTTCATCTAGCCGCAGCATTTGATGTCCCCTGCGTCGTTATTTTTCGCAGAGCGAACTCCTCTAATCTTTGGAACCCTGATCGATCCACAACTCATGCCTTCCAATTTAAGGATAGCGATCTGGTTGAGCCAATTTTTGACGTAATAAAACAATGGATGCCAACATATACCGAAATAACTTAAAGAATCGGTTTTTGCCAGTGTCGCTGGCCAATGAATTTCAGATCCGCCTGTATCGCTCAACTTATTCAAGTTGAGCTGCTTCGGCGTCGGTTTGGCCTGACTCAAATTCATGGCGGCTCCTTGCCAAATCCTCGATTCTCCAAGTGATTTCGGTATAACACAAGAGGCCTTAGAAGCAAAATGACCCGTTATAAGCTAACTATCTGCATCCCGACTTACAACCGGGCCGACTATTTACCCATCGCCCTAGAAAGTGTGTTATCCCAAATCACTGACCGAGTAGAAATTGCCATCTGTGATAATGGCTCGATCGACAATACCTCGGAAGTGGTCGCAACTTATCAACAAAAACACCCCGAGATTAAGTTCTTTAGATTTGAAAAGAATGTGGGGCCAGACCGCTGTTTTGTTAAAGCGACGCAGATTGCCACCGGAGAGTACTTTTGGTTTCTTGGAGATGATGATGCCATCGATCCTGGGAGCATCCAAGTTGTTCTAGCTGCTTTAGATCGAGCACCCGATTTATCAGGAATCTCTGTGAACCGAAAAATTTTCGATCCGACCTTAACGATTGAATTTCCGTATGAGCCCATCTTGCCGACCCTTGTGGATGATCGGTTATACGTCGAAGCGGACGCGTGCATTAGGGATCTGTTTATTTACTTTGGATATATGTCAGGACAGGTGTGTCGCAAAGAACTCTGGGAACAAACTATTCAATCTACACCTGACGTTGAAAAATATTATCATGCGTATAGCATCCTGTTTCTATGTTCAAAGATGGTCTTAATGAAGCCCAAGTGGCTTTATTTGCATTCAGCTTATGTCCAATACCGAACAGCTAATGACTCATTTGCAGCGCAATTAGGCATCTATAAGCGGTTTTTACTGGACGTCGTGGAGTATCAGAACATTGCCGATGGATTATTTAAACCTCGAAGCCCATTGCATCGTTTTTGCCTCAATAAAGTGTGCAAAATCCATATTATGGCGAGAATTGTTCAGATTAAGGCCGCTCGAAGCGTCAAATTTTTCTCTGTTAAAGCCCTTGCGGCAATGCTTCCTCGGTACTGGAGCGTTTCAACATTTTGGTGCAATAGTCTACCACTACTACTCATCCCGGGTTTTGCACATGAATTTGCCCGTTCAATTTATCGCAAGCTCAGACGCCGTAGATCTGTGCAAATCTCTTAAATCTGCCTGCAACAATGCGGCAAATAGGAAAAAGAGACATTTTCCATGATGGGTATGCAAGAAGTAAAAATCGCATAGCCCGATAAATAAAAACCCAGCGAATATCGACAAAACGGCCCTAGTTACTTCGTGCTCCGACCTCTTTAAAATGTTCTTGAACAGGCTGACGAGAAAGAAAAGAAACGCTCCCGCTCCTAGCAGACCTGTTTCGGCAAGGATGAGGAGGTAAATATTATGGACTTTAGCAAATAGGACGGTCGAATGATTCTCTGAAGTATAGTCTCGGCTTAGAATTTGATAGTTGTTGAACCCTCCTCCAATAATGGAGTGGTCCTTAAACATTTCCCAGGCGATGTTCTGATAGACGATCCTCTCCCGATCCGCATTGGAGACAATTTGGTTATAATTGACGATCCCACCGCGATAAAAAAATTGGTTATAGAATAGCGACAGACAGACCAATGCGCTGACCATGATCGTAGCGATCACTGCAATTCTCCTTAGAGCAACGGTATCGGCAAATAAATTCCTCCATTTTTCTCTCTTTAGAAACTTCTCAATCGATACTCCAAACCAAACGCAAGAACCAATCACTGTCGCAATAATTGCTGCTCGAGAAAACGTAATGCTCAATGTGAATATCTGAACGAATATTGCTCCATATAACAGCCTGCGGAGCACTTTTTTATTCTGGACGACGATTAGATAATATGTGACCAGAAGGGACGCAAAGATAAATCCGCCCAAAATATTGGGATGGGTAAACGTCCCGCTGCAGCGGCATAGAACCGTGCGATGGGATGTCCATCCTGTCCACTGGTCAATGATCCAGCGATACCCCCCTTCCATTGGAAAGTGAAAACCTGAAATATTGACCTCTCCAAAGCACTTTAGACCCAATGATCCTTGTAAAAAGTACTGAGCGATTCCAATTCCGCACTCTGCTAAAGCAACAAATAAAAACACCCATAATATCCGTTTCGCAAGCGTTTTGCTTGACGAAGCTCTTAGAATATCCGCTAGGGCGCAGAACAGCAGAAAAAAAAGAGAAAGTTGCATCAATCGGTAGTACTGGATTGCATAATCTGCAGTAATGGAGCAGGCTACAGAGAGCACAGCTGCAGCGAAAAATATGATCAAAAATTTAGCCGAACCGCTGAACAAAAAGGAGCGGATCGCATGCCGTCTTTGATACAAGCATAAGCTGACCGTCAGCACAATCAACAAGTCGGTGAAATAGTAGTCCATTTTTTTAGAAAAAAACGAAGGGAGATCGACGTGGGAAGGGGCAAAGGAGTAGGAAATTGCCTTTAAAGCCCCCGAAAATCTTTTTTGAAAGGGAAAGTACACAATCATTAACAAGAGCAGCCATTCGATGGTCGCATCGATCCGCAATATGCGGACCCCTTTTTGAGCCAGGCGAGAGGGATAAGAAACGCTATTTTCCATACCAACCTGAATTTGAGATTAGTTTATTAAAAATTGTTGCAGATTGCGAGTCAATAGACATCTTGTATACCAAAAAAAGTTCAAAAATTGGGATAATTCGCTCTAATATAGAAAATTTCAACCACAGAGAGCACAGAGAAGGAATTATATCCTCATGCGCCGAATCCCCCCCTAAGAGTTCTCTCGTTAAAGTTGATCAGCAGTCCGATTTTACAATCGGATAATCTCAGGTAGGACAGCCACTGCGCCTCATGAATCGGAGCAAGACAGCTCACCGATTTGATCTCCACAATCACTCGATCTTCAACCACTACATCAACACGATAGCCACAATCATCGCAGACTTAAAGTCGTCAAACTCCTGATAGTGAGTGTTGTAGATAATACGCTCTTTCATCCACTTCCACAATTGGAGGGGATCTCATTTCTCTCGCCTTTTTTAATCCATCCGTAGGCCGGTTGCACATTGTGTGTGGGATGAACTCCATCCATAAAGCAGATCGTTTCATTCTCGGGTACATTCTGCTTTAATTTTTCGTATTCAGCCAACCACTCTCGTTGTTGCTGTTCATTGGCCTTGCCCGGCACAAGAGC
>JACCED010678140.1_pt1 | contig 17492 bp, 8 predicted proteins | sample 7455021 | NCBI WGS metagenome assembly JACCED01 (sample SAMN15323456, study PRJNA562643) | freshwater metagenome | isolation source: river surface water | place: USA:Blue River Watershed | collected 2017-08-19 | reverse complement strand
TGTAAAGAGTTTAATAAATATGGATGATAATTTAAATGAAGTAAAGAAAAAAATATTTGTATATTGTCCATCTTATACAGTTGGTCAAAAAGGTAAAGAAGAATATATTTTACCTTCAAATCAAGAATTATGGTTAAAAATAAAAACAAAAAAAGAAGCTGATAAAAAATACGATTTTAAAATGTTAGGATATCACTATATAGAAAAAGGTTCAGAAGAAAAATATCAATATAAACCACATATTTATGAAAATTTTGAAATAGATACAAAACTTTTTCCATATTTAAAACATCAAATAAATATGAATAATAATAATACAAAAGAAAAGTCGAAAAATTATGAAGAGAAAGAAGAAGATAATAACAGTTCGAAAAGTAAAAATTATGTTCGTAAAAAAGAATATAAAATAGATACAGGTGATAATTATTTATTATTATTTGACATATTTGATAATGATAATGTTCATGATAATAATATAATATATGTATCAAATGTAAAAGATGAAATTTTATATTTAAAGTTAAAATTAAAAAAAGAATGGGAAAGTAAAAAAAATAATATTTTTAAAGGTTATATTAAAAAATATTGGCCAGCTTTTAATGAAAAAGAATTAGATAAAGATAAAAAACAAATAGAAAATTTACAAAAAATTTATTTGAAAGGTTTACAAAGAGAACAATATATAAATAATTTAATGAACACTTTAATTATTGATTCTTCTATGTTTGATTGTTCAATAAAAACAATTAAATTTAATGTAAATTATGATGAAGATGAATTAGTTGTAGATGATACATTTGAAACAAGTATTGATGAATTTTATAAAGAAAACAATGATTATGTTGATTTATATCAATTATTTGATTATATTCGTGATAAAAGAATGGGTGATAATTTACCATTTATAAAATATGGTGATGTAACAATTGATGAACCTTTTATGGTAATATCATTAGATGCAGTAAATCAAAATAGACTTCCTAAACATTTATTAAAAGATTGGGTTGGTTTAACAAAATTAGAAGATAGACGTTTTAATGGTTTACAAATTAAGAGTTTTATAAAAAATTATGGTCCTGAATATAAATATAATTCAATTAAAATGTTAAGAAATGGTACAATAACATTTACAGTAAGTTATAGTGCAGAAAATCAAGCAAAATTAAATGATGTTGTTTTAGCTGTTAAAAATTGTAAAAAATTAATAGATGATATAAATACACATATACCAGATTATAGATTAATAAGAAGTGTAGATGAAAGAAAGAGAATTCAGAGTCCTGATATGAGTTTAGAGAATGGTATTGTTAAATTTAAAAAAAATACAAAAATGACTTTTTTAAATTTAACCATCACAATGAATTTACCAAAACAAATAGATTTTAAAAAATTAAAAGAATTTTCAGAACTATTTACTAATTATTTAGCTGAAGAACCTAAAACTAAACAAAATGAAGCTATAGTACAAAATAGTTTAAAACTACGTTATAAAAGAGTTAGTTCATTTGCAAATATGTCTGAAATTATGGCTAAAATTAGTAAAATGATGGATATTGGTCAAAGTGATATGTTAATAAAAGATATGATAATGAAGAATTATGATAAAACTGAACAAGAAGCTGAAAACTATTTACTTCAATATAAAAGAAAATATGCTGTATTAGGAAAAGGTAAAATTGATACAACATTTAAATTGGGAGTAAGAGTACAAATTTTTCAAGATAAAATATTATTTGATGGTATCACAAAAATATATCAAGTACCTGAAATTTATAAATTCTTTACAACATTTATTTATGTATTTATGCATTTAGAAAGATTTGAAAAAAATAAAGATTTTGAAAAACAAATTTACAGAATGAATACTGTAGTTGAAGAACAAATGAATATTGAACGTGATATAAATTTAATTGATGAAGATGATTTAAAAATTATTCAAGGTGTACAAAATAATAGTAATTTTTTCAATAATGGATTTGGTGATGCATCTTCTAGTAAACTTTTATCTTATATGTCTAAATATGATACTGAAGAAGATTTAGAATCAGAAGAAAATAAAATTGAAAGATATGTATCTAAAATGGGTACTATGTTAGCTAAAGAAGAAGACATTGATCCAAATATTCGTTTAGAATGTGAAGATAAAGTTGTAGAAGTTCAAACATGTCAAGACTTCTGTAATGACTCTCGTTATTTTATTCGTCGTCTTCAATTATATGATAATATTTTATTCAAATTTAATGTATTGAAAAAAGCTGGTGAAGCTCAATATTCCCGTTCATGTCAAGGTAGTAACAATCAACCTATTATTCTAGATTTTGACCCCTCTTCTGATCCTCGTATTAAACGCGAATCCTATTCTTATTCTATTAAATATAGTTCAGATCCTGGTCTTTTCCAAAGATGGTATATTTGTCCTAAAATTTGGTGTCCTTATTGTCAAATTCCCATATCTGAAGAAGATATTGATAAAAGAACAATCACCAAAAAATTAATGACTAAAGGTGATAAAGAATGTATAACTGCAATTTGTCCTTATGGAGACCATCAAGTATTTATTCGTGACCCAAATATTATGACATTTGATGAAGAAAAGAAATTTAAAGAAGAACTTAAAAAATTAAAATCTGATAAAGAACGCGAAAAAATGATACGCGAATATCAAGAAAATAGTAAATATGCTGCTTATCCTGGTTTTTCACCAAAAAAACATCCAAAAGGTTATTGTTTACCTTGTTGTTTTACAAGACCACATAATGTAAAGGGTTCAGCATTTTATTCATCTTATTTAAGATGTTTAGGTGAAGAAGTAGATGATGATGATAAACAAGATGGATTAATTTATATTAAAAAGTTTAGACCAGTTGATAAAAATAGATATGGTGTATTATCAGGACATGTTGCAAAAGTATTAAATACTACAATTGAAACAGGTCCATTAGGAAATAAAAAGGGGTATTTTAGAAGAGGTGTTAAACAAACAGAAAATAATTCATTCTTATCAACAATAGCAGATATATTTTCATGTGATAAACAAACAAATACTTTGACAGTTGAAAAAATTAAAAAAATATTAATTGACAAATTAGATGATAAATTATTTAGATCTTTACATGGTGGTAATTTAGTACATATTTTTAATGATAAAACTAAAAATACAACACCACTCCAAAATTTTATTTATTATTTAAATCATCATGATATTGAAATTAATCATACATTTTTATGGGATTTACTTCAAAGACCAAATATTTTATATGAAGATGGTGTTAATATTTTTATATTTGATGATAATACTATGTTATGTCCAGTCGGAGAAAAAGTTGATGAATTTTATAAAAAAAATAGAAAAAATATTATTATAGCTAAACATAAAAAATTCTATGAACCAGTATATCATTTAGAAGGTTCAAATGATGGTAAAACTGTTAAATTTAAATGTATCTTTGATTATACAAGACCTGAAATTAAAAAGATACATGAAATAGCTCAAGAAGGTTGTACAGAAGAATCAATATATAAATGGAATGAAATTTTACAAAATACAATGAAACAACATCAAGTTAAAATAAATACACAAAAACTTGATTTAGGTTTAACATTAGAAAAAACATTAGAAAAGATTTTAACTGCTATAAATGATAATAAATTAAAAGATTCTTTTACACCTGTTATACAATATGTTGATGGTTATAATAAAGTTTTCGCAATTGGATTAAGAAATAAAACATTTTTACCAGTTGCTCCAAGTAAAATTATGACTGAATTTGCTTTTAAAGATTTAATTAATTTAGAAGATATTGATTATTTAAATTATTTAGATACTAAAAAAAATCTTGATGAATTAAATCAAAAAACAAATATACAATGTAATGTTGTTAAAAAGGTTATTGATAAAAGACAAAAAAATCCTCAATATGGAATGATTGTTGCTGTTCTTTTAGATAATGATAGATTAGTACCTGTATCTAAAAGTAAAGATACAAATAAATCAATAAATGTTGCTGATCTTAATTTTTATACTGATATAGATTATTATATTTTTCATAAATATGATAGTATACCTGATGAAAGAGTTGAAATAATTAATAAAAAGAATTATGAAGAAGAATCATATCAAAGATTAAGATTCGAAATATCAAGATTTATTCAACAAAAGAGTGAACGAGAATATAAACAAAAAATTGAAGAAATTCTTAATATGGAAACTAAAGATTTACATATCAAACGTAACTTTTTATATAAAGTACTAAAAGAATTATTTGATAAACTTGTTATTATAGGTACTGAAGGAATTGATTATAATTATTATATTCGACCAAATAAAAGAGTACCTTGTTTTCAAAGAGCAACATTAAAAGATGAAAATAATAAAAATAATAGTAAAAATAAAGATTATAATTCATCTTTTGAATTATCATGTGATGATGATCCTCATTGTAAAGTATCTTTTATATCAAATAATGGAACTAAATCTAAAAATGGAAAGTGCAAATTATATATAAATGAATATAATTTATTAGAAAAAAAGAGAAAAAATGAAGAATTTTATTTAGATCGAATTATTGAAGAACTTTTAAGATATCCTCTTAAACGTGATGAAATTATTTATGACAATATATCACCTATTATTAATAAAGATTTAGTTGTTGTTAATAAAAATAAATATGTTTTGATTCATGGTGAAGATTATATTGAATTAGATAATATTATAGATAATATTTACTTAGATAAAAAAGGTATTATTCTTAATAAATCACCATTATTTGAAGAACAATCAAATCGAAAAAATGTGTCATTCAAACATGATGAATATTTTGTAACTAAATCTAAACTTATTAATTCTAGTATGATTCGTGATTTACCTATTTATTGGAATAATTATTTAGGAAATACATTTAAAGTTGTCACAAATATTGAAGATTCTCTTTTTGTATCTATATCATATGCACTTAAACAATTAGAAACAAATAATAATATTGGTAAAGAAATAACACCTCTAATGATTAAAGAATTATTAGTTCAATATTTAGATAAAGTAAGTAAAGATAAAAATATAATAGCTAAAATTGCAGATGCATTTGATGAAGATATTAAAAATAATAATTCTAATTTAAATATTAAAAATAATAAAAAACATTCGAATAAGAAAACAAAACCAACATTAAGAAATAATATGTCTAATGAAAATATTAAAAAATATGATGAAAATACCATATACTTATTATATAAAAATCAATGTAAAAAATTATTAGCTCATGTACAATCATATTCTCAATTATCTCAAGAATTATTATCTAATAATCATAAAGGTTGTGAAGTTGATATATTATTATTATCTAATAAATTTAATATTAATATTATTATATTAGAAGAAAGAAAAAAAAGAGATTTACCAACTTTTTATTGTGTTGGAAGTCAATTTGGTAATTTTAATAAATATATTATATTAATGAGAAATATTCAATTAGAAAAAAATATTTATAATATACTTGAAAATAAAAATAAATTTGTATTTGAAGATGTTGATTTACCTTATAAATTTAGAGAAGAAATTGTTGATAAATGTAAACTTCATACTAAATTATGTTATCAATGTTAAATTTATTTATTTTTAATTTTTTTTTTTATTTTATTTTTAAATTATTAAGATTTAAAAATTGAAAAAAATTTTGATAAAATTGGATAATTATTATTATTATTATCATAATGAACATAATTATTATTTATGTTATTATTTAGAATATTTTCTTCTATATTATTATATTTTAATTCTTTTTTTTTTGATTTATGATTATCTTCAAAATTTTTAGAATCATTATTATTTTCAAAAATTATATGATTTATATTTATTTGATATGAATTTAAAACATTATCTATTTTATTTGGTACTGATACTGTAAATTCTTCATATTTTTGTTCTTGTAAAGGATATATATCATAAAAATTTAATTTTGATTCAATATTATGAATGGAATGTATCATATTTTTATCATCATCCGTTTTTATAAAAAAAATATACAAAGAAACAGTTATCTTATCAAATAATATTGTTTTTATACTTATATAATTTTCTTTTTCAATGAATATAAAATCATCTTTTTTTATATCTTCTTTTAATTTTATTAATTTATTATAATGATGATCTGGTATACAAATATATAAATCTTTATGATACAAATTAATACCTTCAAATACATAATAACCTAACAAAGTATAATATGATATAAAATATTCTATATTATGAATTTTAAATAAATCATGAATATATTTTAATAAAAATTTATTTGATATTAATATTTTTTCATTTAAAGGTTCATTTTTTATTATTATTCTTGAATTTAAAGAAATTTGATGTTCTATACCATTTAATGTATAATTAAACTTATCATTTAAATCTATTTTTTTGTTATATATAGTATTTTTTTTATGTTCCATTATATTTATTATTTATTATTGTTATTATTTTAATTTAAAAAAAACGATTTAAAGAAAATCAAAAATAAGAAAATTATTTTGAATTATATTTATTATTTATTAATTATTAAGATAAAAGAAAAAAGAATCTTTATTTTCTATAATAGTATATATTCATTTTTAAAATGATGCCTCATCCAACATGTACTAAAGAAACAAGAACTACTAATGATAGTTTATTGAGAAAACAACAAGAAATTAAATATTCACAACAATATATGCAAAAATATCAACAGGAACATTATCAAAAACAAAACAATAATTTAGATATTCAAAGTTGGGCCAATAATATGAATAATATTGGTAATTCTTTTTATGAATATAATTTAAACCAAAACCAAAATAATCAACAAATGAAAATGAATACAAATTATAACCAAAAAAATCAAAATTCTAATTATTTTTATAATCAAGGAGAAAAAATTATCAATACACGACCAAATTCACAACAAAATACTGGTAGACAACCTATAGGTGGAATGAATGAATATTCAAGATTTGATGAAGATGCATATTTAAGAAGTAAAAGTAGTAGTACTCATATACCAATTGATTATAATCATGAAGGATATATGAAAGATCAATATTCAACACAAATAATGGGACAAATACCTGCAAATACACGAAATATTGGTAAAATGAAAGTTGATGAAAAACCAATTCAACAATGTTTTCAACAAGATTATTTTATGAGTAACTTTGAAACTTTAAATCATATGAACAAAGGAGTACCAATGTTTGATAATAATGAATTTACTAATCATTTTATGGATAGAAATCCAACAAATACTAGAAGAGACCAAGAAGAAAAAGCAAGATTAAATGATAATCGTTCATTTAAAAATTATCAAGGAGGACCAATGAATTCTTTTGTTGATTTAAATCCACAATATACAAGAAAAGAAAAGAATAATATTAATAGTTCGAGTTATGTACCTATGGCTAGAACTTTAGCTTTACCACGGGATAAAGTATAATAAATATAAAAAGGATAAAAGTTGATAAATAAAAAGAAAAAAGATGAATTTAAAAATTTAATTTTTTTTATATTTAAAATTAGAGAAATGAATAAAAAAATAGAAAAAATAAAAATAGAAGTTAATGATGATTATAAAGATAATTTAAATAATTTAGATAAAAATATTGATTTAGAATTAAATTCACCTAGTATTTTAAGTCCTCGTTCATTAAAAAAAAAACCTAAAAGTTATATAAAAAAAATTCGTTCAAGTCCAAGTTTTCAAACTATACCATTAACAAAAACATTATCAAATTTAAGTGTGAGTTCTTTAAATAAATTTAATTTAGAAAATGAATTATCAGAAACACATCATATTGAACAATATAATAATAATGATGATATAGGTTATTCATTTGAAGATAATATTGAATTAAATAATAATGAAGATGAAAATGATTTTTTTGAAGAATTAAATAAAACCCAATACTCTGAACCAAAACAATTTTTAACAAGAAAAGTTAAAAAAGAGAAAAATAATAAAAAAAAAGATGAAGAGTTAAAAGATATAAATGAAAAAATAGAAAAAGAATCAATTTTGACAACAAGTACTAATAAATCTTCTAAAAATCAACTTTTTCATGAAAATCCTCCATTAGAATTAGTAAAAGATATTATGAAAATATTTTTAGGAGATAATTTAAATAATTCATGTTATCAATTTACACGAAAAATGTTAGAAGAGAAAAAAATTATAGAAAAACTTGAAACATTTATACCTGAATTAAGAAAATATTATTTAAAATGTAAACAAAATAAATATTTGGAAAACTTAGATTCAAAAAAAGTTATCACAATATTTAGACAATTAATTCGTATTTATGGATATCAACTTCATTCAACTGAAAAATATCAAAATGGTTCAAAATTTTTATTATATAAAATTGATAAAACAGAAAAAATAATAGAACAAAAAAAAAATAATAAGAAAACTAATTTTACAATTGATTTTGATTAAATATTTATTTATTTTTTTCTATAACATAATTAGGAATAATATTAATTATGGATTTTTTTGGAACATCTCAAAATCAACAAAATAAACCTTCAAATAATAGACAAAATCAATCACAACAACAACAATCAACTTCATCCGGATTTAATTTTATCGATTTTAGTTTAAATGAACAATCCTCTCCAAGTACTTCAAATAATCGTAACAAAAATAAAAATAAAAATAATAAAGTTGAAAATAGAGGATTTTTAAATACTATGACTAATACTATTGGTTTTACTAGTCCACCTACCTCTAATAATAATAAAAATAAAATAAATCAACAACAAAATCAACAACAAAATCAACAACAAAATCAACAACAAAATCAACAACCTGAAAATAGAGGTATATTTGGTACAATGACAAATGCTATTGGTATAACTTCACCTCCTACAAATTTACCTCAAAATCAACAAAGTTTACAATTAAATCAACAACAAATAAATACATCAGAAAATGCAGTAAATTTAACAAATAAAAATTTACAAAATATAACAAAAAATTTACAAAATGAACAAATTATAGAAAAACCAAAAGAACAAGAACAAGAAGAAAGAGGTTTTTTTAATACAATAACAAACGCTGTTGGTATTACAGAAAAACCAAAAGAACAAAAAAATACTAGTTCAATATATAGAAGTATAAATACAACTAAAAAACATTATTTTATAGGTTATATGGTAAATAATGAAAAACAAATACAAGATTTAATACAAATACAAAATAAATTAATAACAAGATATAAAATGCGTAAATTTTATAAAAATTGGGATCAAAAATTTGTATCTCGTTTTGTTTATATGGGATATTTAACACCTGAAGTAGCTCAAAAATATATGGAAAAATTAATGAAAGATTTATGTGTACAAATATCAAATAAATTCTCATCTCTCGTTTGTAAATACAAAAAAATTATGCCTAAATTTGATAAATCAGTAAATTGGATTTCAATATCATATGATGATGAAAAAGAATATTTAAGTAAAATTATTATTCCATTTTTAGATAAATATGGTATTAAACCTATTTTCCCAAATCGAAAAACTTTAAGTATTCCTATGATTGATATTATTCATTTTAAACAATCTTCATTAGGTAAAAAAGATGTTATAGATTTATCAATACCCAATTCAACTTTTACAATTGATCATTTAAGTTTATTAAGTGGAAAACCTACTCAAACAAAAATTGGTGGTCAATCAATTCATGATAGATTAGCTTATGAAGAAGAAGGTAAATATTATTTTCCTTTTAAAGTTTAATTAAATAAATATTATTTTTTTAAATTTATTATAATTATTCAAAATTATAATATAAAAAAAAAAATTATTGGAAGATTATTTATTTGTAGACAAACTATTAAATAAATCTGAATATTCTTTAAGTTCAGGTTGAGATATGAATTGAGGTTGATTTAATGTTTCTACATTAACAAATACACCTTTATTAACAAGTTTATTTTTAAATTCTTCATTTCTTTCTAATTTTGTTTTTTCAAACATATTCATAATAAAATTATAAAATGTTTGATATACTTCTTCGAATTTTTTATCTCCTGTACCAAATGGTTCAATATCATAACCTAATAAATATTTATAAATCCACATATCAAATTCTTCAATATAATCATAATATAAATTTATATTTGAATTTATAAATTTATAAACATTTTTTTTTATTTGAAGAGCAGATAAAAATAAATCAGGACGCACAAAATTATATATAAATTGAATAGTTATAAAATCTAGTTCTATACTGATTTCCATTAATTGATATAAATCAATAAATTGTATATTATATATATCTTTTAATTTTTCAATTAATAAATCAAATATTTTTACCAAATTTTCTCGATGTTCGGTATTAATTAAATTTTCATCTCCATAACTTTGATAAATATTATTTGAAGATTTTAATCTCATAAATTTATATGACTCTTCCATCTCTAACATTTGTTCATTTGATAATTTTTTCTCTTTTGTACCATTTTCAAGTGCATTTTCATTTTTACCATAAAAAGCATGATATGATGTTTTGTATTTTGAATTTTCGGATACATTTAATGATACTTCATTATAAACATTTGGAGCTTGAAATTCTTCATTAAAACTATTTTGTTTTTTTGTTCCTTTTATATTAATCATTAAATTATTTTGAAAATCAAAAATAGATTTAAATGCAATAATTCCATAATATTTTTCTATTTTTTTTAATAATCCTTTTCTTATTAATATATATTCCTCTAATAATTTTACCATAAATTCTTTTGTTTCACCATTATAATTTTCTTCAAATACTTTAATAAAAAAAGGTTTTCTTATGGATTTTCCATTCGAATTACTACCAGTATACGAATATAAGTTATAATTATTATCTTTATATTTTTGTATAAAATCCGGGAAATAACTATATCTTGCATTTTGATTAAAAAAAAGTTCTTGTAAAATATTTCTATTGCTATTTATTATTTGTGAAGGAAATAAATTATTTCTCATATCATTTGGATTAATATTATACTTTGATTTATCAAAAATAATACTGTTATATTCATTTTTTAATCCATTTAAATTATCAAAAAATAATTTTTTAAAATTTTCTAATCTATGTAATTCATAATTAATACTTGTGTAAAAATCTACTGCCGATTTTTTTTTATTATTAGATAGTGTACTTCTGTTTTCAAAAAATAAATCAGGTATTTGTGGTACTTTTAAAAAACTTTTATATAACCATCTTTCTATCTCCTCTTTTTGTTCTTCTGTTGGTTTTTCTGTTGTACCATTTTCATTTCCATATGGTTGTTTTAATAATAAATAATATCTATCTATAAGTCTTTCTGGTAAAAATGACATTTTATTTATCCCTATTATTATTAGATCTTTTTATTTTTTTTATAAAAAATCTTTTCAAAAATAATTATCTATTTTTCATTTCTTTAAGTTGAATTTATTAAATAATTAATTTATAATTAATATCATTTCTTTAAATTGAATTTTTTAATAATAAAATATAATTAAAAAAATAAAAAAAAAACAAATAAATAATTAAAAATAATAAAATATTTATTGTTTTAATTAACAAATATATTTAATATTTTATTATTGAAAAAGATAATATTTTTTTTAAATTAAAAAAATATTTTAATATTTACTTAAATGAAAATTGACTTAAATAAATTCTATATATAATAAAATAGAAAAAATGGAATACGAAAAAACAATTGAGGATAAAAAGAAAATTCTTAATGAAGAAGATTCAGATGAAGAATTTGATGAAGATGATGTACAAAGTTCTGATGAAGAGGAAGAAGATGATGAAATTAATATTCAATCAGTGACTACAAGTACAGGTGAATTATATGATCCTCTCAAAAAGAAGAGAGGTAGAAAACCTAAACAAAAGGATGAGGAGAAGACATTAAAGAAGAGAGGTAGAAAACCTAAACCGAAGGAACTAGTTGAAGAAGAAGATAAGTCACCTAAAAAGAGAGGAAGAAAACCAAAAGATAAGGTTTATTCAGTAAATGAAGAGGTACAAAATGAAAGTTTACCACAAATTGAAAAACAGGAGACAGTAATTTTACATTTACCTATTAAAAAAGAGAATGAAAATGATCCGAGTCCTTATTTAAAGAAAGGTATTAATTATTCACTTATAAGTAGTACTTATAGTGTAAAAGAGAATGTAAATTTGGAAGAAGTTAAAACCATTCCAAAGAAAAAGATGGAAGATATTATTCCAATTCAATATAATCCAAATGTTGATATTCCGAATAGTCAAAGTGATAAAACTGAATATAATTTAAATTATAGTTTTTTGGATAGTACAGAAGAGAGTGAATTTGAACAAGTACAAAATTCAGTGACAGCACCTCCAGAACCAGAATTTGAAGAGAAGAAAATTGAAAAAGTTGATATTGAAAAGAAAATGGAAGAGATGAAAAATGCTCAAATGAATTATAATGAGGATGATTATAAACCGAATAAAGTAATGAAGAAGAATTTAAAAAATATTTTATATGAGTTTGTAAATTCAAATTCAGCTAATTCATGGCCTGAATCAACAAATACACATTGTTGGTGGTGTTGTCATCAATTTGATAATACTCCATGTGCTTTACCTGAAACATATAGAAAAGAAAAATTTAATGTTTATGGTGTATTTTGTAGTTTTAATTGTGCAGCATCATATAATTTAAGTAAAAATGATGGTGATGATATGTGGATGAGATATAATTTATTAAATTTAATGTATAAAAAGATGTTTAATGTTAAATTTGTAAAAATTGGATTAGCTCCGCCAAGAGAAACATTAAAGATTTTTGGTGGTTATTTAAGTATTGAAGAATTTAGAGAATCATGTTTAAAGATGGATAGAACATATCAAGTTATAAAACCACCAATGGTTGCAATTATTCCTAAAATTGAAGAAAATATCTTATCAAAGGGATTAAAGATTGGTGGAGGTGTAAATGAACATATTTTAAATAAGACACAAAATCAATTAAAACTTAAGAGAACAAAACCATTAATGAATCCGAATAGTACACTTCAATCATTTATGAATATTAAAATTAGTTAAATGAAAGAAATAATGAATTTAAAAATTAAATAAAAAGTTAAGAGATTTTTTAAGTTAAATATTTTTTATATTTGAGTTTTATAAAAATAATTTATTTTATAAAATAATTTTAAAATAAATTTGTAAGAAAAAATTAATTTTAAAAGTGAATTTTAAAAAGAATTAAAAATTATATTTTTCGAGGTGGTGTAAATTTTTTTTCTAACTTTATTATATAAGAATAATAAAATGTCTGACTGGTGGGCTAGTTACAATCTATCAAACTTCGCATGGAATGCATACAATGAAACTACTCCAGGACAACCCTGGTGTACTAAAAAAGGAGACATCTATGTCAATCCAAACACAACAATTAAATATTTTAGCAAGGATTGCTTGGACCCATATACCGCATATAATTTCTGGTATAGACGCTTTGCTGATCAAAAACAATATCTTAATTGTTACAACATCCCCTATCCTGACAAAACATTAGATGCTCAATGGGGATATATTCAACCTGGTAAACATTGCAAACAATCATATAGAACTCGTTCTTTTAATACCACTATCGGTGGATTCCATTTCTATGATTCAGTACCTCGCAAATGGTAAATTACTAATTAAATTTTAATATTAAAAATAAATTAATTTTTTTTATTTTCTAAATAATTATCAATATTATTTTTAACAATTATATTTTCAGAAAATTTTACATAAAATTCATGATCTTTTGAATTAATTTTACTTCTATTATATATATAAAATTCACCAACATTAAATTCTATTAAATCATTGTTAATAATATTATAACAATATGAATCATAAATATAATTTTTATTATTATCTATATAGATTATATCCTCCGATTTTGCACATTTTTTATTTTTATTACAAAAATTAAATAATAAAATTATTTTTTCATCAAAACTTAAATTAACTTTATTTCTTTTTAATGATTTAATACTTCTTAAAAACATTTTATCTAAATTTTTTTTTATTATATCGTTTTTTGATAATTCTTTATAATATTCGTCATTTTTACTAACTATTTTTTGTTTATAATAATTATAATTTTTACCTAATTCTATATTTTTATAAACTGTATTATCTATACAACATTTATTAAATTCATTAATATATTCAAAAAGTAAGTTTTTCATTTGTTCAAAATCTAAATAAGTCCGTTTTATTCTTTTTTTACTTGATTCAAAATAATTATCCAAAGATTCTTTAAGTAATGATATTTTACTTAATTCTAAATATTTTATATCATTTTTATCTTTAAGAGATGATTTTAATGTTGCATAATATGATGATAAATCATAGTTTTTATAAATATCATTTTTTTCTTTTTTTCCATTTCTTGAAGGATTTTTTGGAGTTCTTTGGTTTAATTCAATAAATTCTTTAATTAATATTTTAAATTTTACAAAATCCATTTTATTTGTATTTTTAGGATTATAATTATCTATATCATTTTTTAAAATTTCATTTTGAGATAAATATAAATAATATTTTTCATAATCTTTTAATTCTTTTGTTTTAATACCATATCTTATTTTTTGATATATATTATAAATTATATATCCTTCAATTAATTCATTTGTATATGGTAAACGTTTATTTTTATTAACAAAATCTAATATTATATTTTTAGCATAAAAAATTTTTATTTTTTTTCTTTTTTTATTTATTTTTTCTAAATAATTATCAATATGATTTTTTACTTTTTCATTAAAACATAATTTTTCGTATATAGATATATCTCCATTTTTAATTTTTAATTTCTGATTAGAAAACCAATTCTTTAATAAAATATTTTTATATCTTTTTTCAATTATTTTTGTATCATTTACAATATTAAAATATCCAAATAATAATTCTTTATATTGATCAAATGTCAAATAATTATTTTTTATTTGTAAATTTCTTTTTTCAATTAATTCATTAACATATTTTTTTATAATATCATTTTGTGAAAAAATAAGATAACGTTTATCATTAAAACTTGCTATTTTACAAGTTTGAGTATATAACCATCTTTTTAAATTATTGTCACTAGAAGGTAAAATTTTATTTTTTTCAACATAATTAAATAATTCATTTAATCTTTTATTGCAAAATTCTTCATAACTTAAACACTTCACATTTATAAAATCTTTAAACTCAATATTTAATTCTTTTTCTTTATTTTTTATATTTACATTATTTAATTCTTCATCATAATTGCTTTCTATCATTTTTATTTTTGATGAAAAATTTAAGTCATTTTCTTTTAACATTTGTAAATTATTTATAATTTCATGATAATCTTCTGTCCATAAAAAACAATTAGCTTTTTTATTCAAATTTTTATTATCCAATCTATTTGCTCGACATATTCTCTGAACAACCCTAATATCACTAGTATATTTTCCAATATGAGTTAAAAATACTGAATCGCATCTTGGTATATCTACTCCTTCATCTAGAATTCGAATACTTAACAATATTTTTAATTCATCATCATAAATTTTATCTTCATTATTAAATATTTCATAACTAATATCTTTTTCGAATTCTTTTAAATAAATACTTCTCTCATTATCTCTAGTATTTGTAGTTATTTGACGAATCCATAATTTGATATAATGATATTTTTCCATTATATCTTTAAATATTTTTTCATATTTATTACATTCATCAATACTATTTAAATAAACAATACATCTTCGACTACCTGTTTTTAACATACCATTTATTAAAAATAAACCTTTTTTTACCAAATCATGATCTAGTTCATTAAGTTTATCTGGTATATTAATTAAAACTTCACTTTTATTATCTTTATATTCAATTAAAGGTAAAAATATTTCATAATCACATATATTTTTATTATTAATAGCTTGACTCATTGTATATTTATAAATAACTTCACTATTAACAACTTCCTCAAGTTCTTCAGGTGGTGTTGCAGTTACTAATAATGTCCTGGGTACTCTTTCTAATAATTTAATTAATAATGGTTCATGAATAATATTATGAGCTTCATCAATAATTAATATTGAATCATTTAAATCAAAATTATTTTCATATATATCTTCATCAGTTGATTCAATATTATCTTGTTCATCTATTCTATTTTCAGGTGCAAATTCTAATTGTTCATCTTCTAGATCATCATATCCTTCACTATTATCTTCTTCACCATCATCTTCTTCATCTTCACTATCATCTTCTTTTTCATAATCTGTAAATAACTGACTTATAATATCTTTAGCTGAATAAAATGTTGATGAAAAAATATTTTTTTTATTTGTATCATTTAATTTATTTTTAATTTCATCAATATCTCTTGTTCCATCTGATTCTGAATCAATTAATAAATAATCATAATCAGGTAAATAAGTTTTAATTCTTTCTAAATTTTGTCTTGCATGAACTTTTAAAGGTGAAAAAATAAATATATTTTTATATCTTTTTTCTTTCAAAAAATTACAAAATACAACTGATTTTCCTGTTCCACAAGGCATTATTAAAGATTTGCATCCATTCCATTCACCATTTAATAATAACGATTGAATGGCTTCGTTTTGATAAGGTCTTAAAACATGATTATTATTCCAGTTTAAATCATAAGTATCTAAAAATTGATTTTCTATATTTTTTTCTATGTTATCAAATTGAGGATTATATTTTATTGATGTATAATAATTCTTTTCTTCAAAATAATTTAATGTATTATTATCAACACCTTTTACACTAAAAATTATTCCTTTTGATAAATTATTTTTTTGATGAAGACGATTATCAATTACATCTATAAATGTAGATAATTTTGATAAAGGTACTTTTTTTTTCCAATATTTACATTGTATACCATGATAAACTTTAACATCATTTATTAATTCAATTGATAAACCGTCTAAACCGTATTCACCTAATAAATTATAGTAAGTTCCATTAGATTCAAAAGATAATTTTCTTTTCATACGTAGTTCATATCGACTTGTTAAAAATCCACTTTCAATTAACATGTTTTCTGATACATGATTCCAATGAACTGCTATTTGATTTGTTTTTTCTTGAAAAGCTTTAATACAAGCAAATTCATAATCTTTATAATATTTTTTGTTATAAGATTGAATCATTCTTTATTTTTCTCAAAATTTAATCTAAAATTTAAATATTAAATTTATAATTTTTAAAAAATAAAAATCAATTTTTATTTTATTTAATTAAATAAAAATAATTTAAAAAACTTTTTGTAAAAAACATAAATTATTCAAAATATTAATTATTATAACTAATAATTTGATAATAAACGTGCGGAAGGATCTAATTGAGTACTGAAAGGATGTCTCCAAAAGTATGGTATTAAATGTTCTTGATTAGGATAATGTTTTTCAAATAATTCTCTATAATAAAGTGATTCTTTATCATAGGGTTGATTATATG